>Ga0247676_1000009_pt1 | contig 235710 bp, 201 predicted proteins | sample CNK17_metaG_FD_182802 | JGI IMG/M metagenome (GOLD analysis project Ga0247676, IMG submission 182802) | Soil microbial communities from Purdue University Martell Research Forest, Indiana, United States - CNK17 | ecosystem: Environmental > Terrestrial > Soil > Temperate forest > Bulk soil...
ACAAAGCCTGGGATGCCAACGGCCAGCTCGCCTTCAACAAGTTCGACTTCGACGGGTTCATCGGCGACCGGATGACGGTCAACCTGGTCGACAACCCGTTCTTCGAGGTGGAAGCGCGCAAGTATCGCTTCCGGATCCTCAACGCCGCCGTCTCCCGCTTCTTCAAGCTGGCCCTGAGCGACGGCTCGACGATGATCCAGATCGCCAACGACGGAAACCTGCTGCCACACCCGGTGCCTCTTACCGAGCTGGACGAGATCGGCATCGCCGAGCGCTACGACATCGTCATCGACTTCTCGCGCTATGCCGTGGGGTCAAAGGTCTGGATGGTCAACCTGACCCAGCAGACCAACGGAAAGAAGCCGGACAAGGACCTTTCCCTCCAGGAAGCGCTGGCCGGCAGCGATAACGATCCGGTGGTTGGTAAGTTCCTCGAGTTCCGCATCGTGCGGCAGCCGGCCGTGCAGGACGTGAGTCAGGTTCCGGACCCGCTGATCCCCAATCCGACGCTGCCCGCGGTGACGCGGTCGCGGACCTTCGAGTTCGGAAGCGGCGGATCGCAGACCACCACCGGCAGCACCTCGTTCACCGGGCCCTGGGGCATCAAGACGGACAACCAGGGGGACATGCTCAACGCGGACTATGGCCGCGTCACCGCCGGGCCGAATTTCGGCACCACCGAGCAATGGACGCTCAAGAACGGCGGCGGCGGCTGGGACCACCCCATCCATATCCATTTCGAAGAGGGGCAGATCATCGCCCGCAACGGCAGCGCCAGCAACGTCCCCGCGTGGGAGAAAGGACGCAAGGACGTCTATCGCCTCCGTCCGAGCGGCAGCGTGACCATCAAGATGCAGTTCCGCGACTGGGGCGGGATGTTCATGGAGCACTGCCACAACACGGTGCACGAGGACAACGCCATGCTGATGCGGTGGGAGATCGACAATGGTGGGTCGCCATTCCTGCGGCCACTGCCGACGCCCATCTCCACGCCGCAGGGTGTCACGTTCGTCCCACCGGACGACATCCTGCCGACGGCTTTCTGAGGCTCACGGCGAACATGATCAACGAAACGCTTTTCCCAACCTTCGACTGGAGCACAAGATGAAGATGAATCGCGGTACGTCCAGAGTTGTCGTCCTCTCCCTTCTGAGCGGGGTATTGGTATTGGGGTCGCTGTTCATTGCCAATCATCCCGCCCACGCCCAGGCCACTGCCACCGCCGCCACCGTTCCCACCGTCTCCTCCGTCACCCTGCAGGTCTCGGGCTCGGCGCCGGCGCTGAAGACCGGGCTGTCGGAAGCGATCACGTTCTCGGGGCCGCTGGTGGTGACCACAACCGTCATGACCGATCCCACCATGGGTCCAAGCGTGGTGGTCTCCCTCGACGGCCGAGGGGTCAAGGGAACCGGAAGTACGACCGGGACCGTCTACATCAACGAGTGCGAGGCCAATCTCTCCCGGCCGTTCGGCGCGACGGACGCGATCAAGACGACGTTCGCCTTCTTCGAGGACAAGCCGGGAGCCTACCTCAACGCGAAGACGGGTCTGGTGATCCTGAACCTGACGTATGACACGACCACGATGAAGCTGACCAAGGTGACCGGCAGCGTCAGCACTCTCTGATCGCAGCAACGAAAAAGGGGGCGCGCCGGCCAAGGCATCACACCGGCCGCCCGTTTTCACCATCGACAAAAGGGAGCGACAAACGTGATGCGCGCACATCTTCGACGCTGGATGGGATTGGCATGGATGCTGGCCATCGCGGCAGTGATGCACGGTCCGGCGGCCGCGATCGCCGCCAGCCCGGGAGGGCCGGGCTACTTTCCGAATGCTCCCCTGACCACGCAGGATGGAAACGTCGTCCATTTCTACGACGACCTGCTCAAGGGCAAGTCGGTGGTGATCAACCTCATCTACACGCGCTGCAGCGCCAGTTGTCCTCTGGAAACAGCCAAGCTGTCGCAGGTGCAGCGTCTTCTCGGCGGCCGGGTCGGCAAAGACATCTTCTTCTACTCGATCAGCATCGATCCGGTGAATGACACGCCGGAGACGCTGAAGGCCTATGCCGATAAGTTTCACGCGCAGCCCGGCTGGCTGTTTCTCACCGGCAAGAAAGAGGACATCCTTCTCATCAGCAAGAAGCTGGGCCTGTCGTCCCTGACCGACGCCGCGAACCCCGATGGCCATCAGCCCGCGCTCATGATCGGCAAAGAAGCGACGAACGAGTGGATGATGAACTCGGCCGTCGACAATCCGCAGTTCCTGGCCACGACCATCCTCCATTTTCTCGATGGATACCAGAGCGCGAAGCCGCCGAGCTACGCGGACATGGCACCGCTCCAGAAGGTCGGTAAAGGCGAGTATCTGTTCAAATCGCGCTGCAGCGCCTGCCACACCGTCGGCAACGGTGACCGCATAGGACCCGATCTGTTGAACGTGACGACGCTGCGTGATCGCGCCTGGCTGGCCCGCTACGTGACGGCACCGGACCGCATGCTCGCCGCCGGCGATCCCATCGCCAAAGAGCTCTTCATCCGGTACAAGAACGTCCGGATGCCCAATCTGAGCTTGAGCGCGGAGGAAGTGGAGGCCATCCTTCCCTACATGGAACAGCTCAGCCGGGCGGCGGTGAGCAAGGCGAAGAAAGAATCCGCCTCCTCGCGGTAGATCCCGGCGCAGAGGAGACGCTGAATACGTGACGCGCACTGTCGAGCTATTCATCGCTCACGGCATGGTTGCCGCGCTGCTGCTGTCAGCGGCAGCCTGTAAGGTTTCCAGACAGGAGCCGCCCACCGCGACTACCGGTACGATGCAGGCCGCCGCGCCGCAGACGGCGACCGTGAACGTCAGGCAGCAGCGGATCACGGTGATGCGCCAGCGGGTCGGCCGTGATCCCGCCGACGTGAAGGGGTGGGTGGCCCTCGGCGATGCTTACTTCGATTCGGAGCAGAGAGAGAAAGCCGTCGAGGCGTACGATAAAGCGCTCCAGCTCGAACCGAACAATCCCGACGTTCTCACCGACCAGGGCGTCATGTACCGGGAGCTCGGTACGTTCGACAAAGCACTGGCCAACTTCGAAAAGGCCAGCACGATCGATCCCAGGCACCTGCCGAGTCTTCTCGACATGGGCGTCCTCTATGCGGAAGATCTGCACGATCCCGACAAGGCCATCAAGAGCTGGAACCGAGTCATCCGGATCGATCCGTCAAGCCCTCAGGCGGCGAAGGCGCACGAATACATCGAGCAACTGAAACAGACGCTAAAACCTTAGCGAAACGGAGCGCTGGCGTCTCGCCGGCTGGCCCGGCGCGCGTCCCGCCGCCGCGGTTAGCGCAAATGTTTAGAGTCTTGCCGGGCGGGCGGTGGCGGTTTTCCGGAGCGCTAGCTGGCCGGAGCATCTCGCCACCGAACTGGCAAGACTCCCAACGTCCACTGATACCCCGGCGGCGGGACGCACGCCGGGCCAGCCGGCGAGACGCCAGCGCTCCGACCGTGATCCTTCGTCATTCCGTCGGCGTGATCCAGCGGCTGGCGGCGGCGAACGTACGGTGATCGAAATCGATGCCGACGACGTACGCTCCTACGGAGCCGATGTGGCGGTTCGGACCGTACGTGATCGCCGGTGTGACGCCGGTGGTAAAGCCGTACAGGTGCTCGAGCGACGCGATCAGCGTCTCGCGCGTGACGTCGCGGCCACCGCGACGCACCGCTTCGACGAAGACTTTGACCGTCGCGTAGGCGGCGATCTCGGTGGCGCGCTGTTCCTTGCTGAGGTGATGCCGGGCGCCGAACGATTCGATCTCATCCCTCCCCTCGTCGGAGATGTCCGCCGGCAGCGTCTGTGCGGCCACGAACACCGTCTTTCCGCGCAGATCGAACAGCGACTGATTGACCGATGCACCTGCGATGAGAATTTGCGGGGCCTTGATCTCCGCCGCGACCGAGGGAACATCGACATTGCCGATGGCCAGAAGGATCTCCGCGTCCTTCTTCCCCACCGTCCAGCCGAGGGAATTGCAATGCCGCGCGGCGACTGCGGCCGCGGCGTCGGCGAGCTTGCCGCCATCATGCACGACGGCGACGCGCAGCGGGCGCTTGCCCGCGCGCTCGGCCGCGAAGTCGAGCAGTGCAATGGCCTGGCTCTCCAGATCGGGAAAAATGAAGAATGCGCTCGGCGCCGAGCGGCTCTCCACCGCGGTGACAAACGGCGTGACCAGCGGGATTCGCTCGGCGCTGACGACCTCGTCGAGAGACGAATCATCCGAGGAGACTCCGACCAGGCCGAAGAATTGGCCTCCGGCGATCTTCTTTGCCGCCATGGCCGCGTCGATCGCCTCGAGCTTCAGGCGCCGTCCGAACAGACCGCCGGCGGCGTTGACGTCGTCGAAGTAGCCGCTGATGACGTTGCGAATGGCCTCGCCGGCCGGCGCGCGCGGTCCGGTCATCGGCACGACCGTTCCGACGACGATGGTGGAGTCGTCGAGCCCCGGCTGCGGCTCGTCGCCGAGCCGGCGCATGTAGGCGACGAGATCGTCGAGGTCATGGTCGTCGATGCGGTAGTGGGGCATGACGGCGAACAGCGGCGTTCCGTCCGCGTCGATGGCCTCGCGGACCGCGCGTATCAGCAATGCCCCGTCATAGCGAGGGCGGTGGCGGCCGCCGTCGGTGGCGATGTACGGCTTCGAGAGAACACGCCAGCGGACGTCCGCGGGCGCGACGGTGCCTTCCGCCACGCCCCGGCCGTCCGGGCCGTGACATGAGGCGCAGGGAACGACGCTGGCGTCGATCATGCCGCCATCGTCCGATCCGAAGAATGCCGTGATCGGCCGCGTGGTGCTCTTGCCATGGAGGTAGATCTCCCGCCCGCGTTTCTCCGCGGGGGTGAGCAGGTCGGCGGCCGATACGGCGGCGGCGACGAGGAGGGCAGCGGCGATGGCGAGATGTCTCACTCGGCCGCCACCACCTCTTTGACCATCTTCACGACGTCCTCTGAGTTGGCGAGGCCGAACGCTTTTTTCCAGAGACCTTTCGGCTCGTTGCCGATGATCACCACCGCCTTGTGATTTTCCTTCGCTTCGACGAGCAGCCCCAGCTTGTGCAGAGCTTCGTCGACGTTCTCCTTCTTGCCGGTGATGAAATACCACCCCGGCTTGGCGGACATGCTCTTCGCGTAATCGCGCAGCCGCGCCGGCGTGTCGTTCTCCGGATCGACGCTCACGGAGATGAGGATCAGATCCTTGCCCAGGTGGTCGCCGAGCGCCGCCTGGATGCGTTTGAACGTGCCGCCCATGATCGGGCAGATGCCGGTACAGGTGGTGAAGAACGAGTTGATGACCACCGTCTTGCCGGCGATCAGGTCGGTGTAGAGGCGCATGGTCTCGCCGTTCTGGTTGACCAGCTCGACGTCGGTGAAGTAATTGCGCCCCGCCGAGGCCAGGTCGGCACCGGCTGCGGGAAGAACCAGGGTCAGAAAGAGTAGAGCAATCGTGGTTCGGATCATTGGCCTGCGCCCTCCGATTTTTGTGCCGCGACGTCGGTCGTGCGGGTGACGACCGAGGCGAGCTCCTGCCCGCTCAGAAAGCCGTAGCTTCGCATCCAGACGCCGGTGACGTCGCTGCCAATCACCGTGACCGGCAGGTGCTCCTGCGGCCGTGCCGTGTAGACGCCAAACGCCTTCAGAATCTGATCGATGTCGGCCTGGCGGCCGGTCACGAACGTCCACGACGGACCGGGATGGAACTTCATCCCCCATTCCTTGAGCCGGCGCGGCGTGTCCACGGCCGGGTCGATGCTGATCGAGATCATCCGCACCCCGCGCGTGCTCTGCTTCTGCAGGTTGCTGAACATGCCGCCGAGCATCGGGCAGATCGTCTTGCAATTGGTGAAGACGAAATTCACGACTACCGTGTTTCCCTTCACCAGGTCGGTGTAGAAGCGGACGCTCTTCCCATCCTGGGTCAGCACCGGTACATCAGGAATGGCCGGCTTGAAGTTCTCGGTCGCCCCGTGAAGCGATGCCGTCATCAGGATGGCGGCGGCCGCGGCAAGCAGTCTCATGGCGATTCCTTTCTGTCCTCGGCGGCGACGGCGGAGAGCATCACCCCCCGGATGGCATTGAGCCTGAGCCCGAGCGAGGGGCATTCCACGAACACGTAGTAGATGCCCGGCTGCGGGACCGTCGCGGTGACGCTGTAGATCCCGTCGCCGAGCGGTTGCGCGAACTTGCGCTCCTGCCACACTCCGGGAGCGAGCAAGGTGAGGATCCGCAGATCCTTGACGTCGTCGTGCGTCTTTCCGGTGACCGGATGGGTGAGCTTGAACTTCAGCTCCACCGGCTCGTTGACGTGAATGGTCGACGGCTTGAAGAGCGGCTGCACGGCCACCTTGCGCTCGACGATCAGCTTCTTCAGCGCCGGATTGCTGCGCACGCTCATGTTGAAGCAGTGCACCACGCGCGGCGAATCGAGAAAGAACGCCACGTCGTACATCCCGGCCGCGGGGACCTGGGTCTTGATGGAGAAGACGCCCGGCGCCGATTCGCGGAGGCTGCGGTCGACGACCAGCACCGCCTTCGGCGTCTGTCCGTAGGCCTCGTAGTTCCCCATGGGGGCGGCCATCCCCTCTTCATAGTGGTAGAGGAGCTTGTCGGCCGGGTTGGCGACGATCACCGCACCCGACTGCGGTGCCGGGGTGATGGCGTCGGCGGTTCCCGAGACCATCGCGGCGGATGGCGGAAGCTGGCCGGACGGAAAGTCGACCAGGTTCGGCTTCTGTCCCGGCCCCAGGTCGGCGAGCCGGATCATGGTGACGGTGTCGGCGCCGGCCGAGCGGACATAGGCGAAGGTCTCGGTGAAGGTGACCTGGTCCGGCGTCTTCGGGATGTCGATGGTGGAAATGATCTTCGCGTTCGACGAATCGATGACCTCGACCGCATTGGCGCCCGGAATGGTGACGAACCCGAATCGGCCGCCGGGGGCGAAGCGGATCATCGTCAGGCCGGGTTTCCCGTCCATGTGTGCGGTCACCCGCTGCTTCGCGGGGTCGATCACCGAGATCGTTCCGCTCCTGGCGTCACCCACGTACAGCGCGCCGCTCAACGGCGAGGCGCCGATGGCCGCTGGCAAACCGCCGATCTGCAGTTCCTTGACCGCGCGGACGGTATTCAAGTCGATGAGCGTGACGGTGCCGTCGGCTCCGTTGGTCACGGCGGCAACGCCGCCGTCCGGCGAGAACGCCAGGCCGTGCGGACCGCGTCCGGTGCGCAGCGAGGAGACGGCCGTCAGCGCGGCCGCGTCGATCACCGTCACCGAGGGAGCCGCAGCATCCGCATTCTGGCCGGCCACCCATAACATCTTCTGGTCCGGAGAGAACGCAAGGTGGGTCGGCCTGACTCCGGCATCGATGTTCTTGATCACTCTCCAGGAGTCGGTGTCGATCGCGGCGACCTGATTGATCAGCGGCATGGCCACGAAGAGGCGCCGCTGGTCTTTGCTCAACACCCAGTCGAAGCCTGGACTGGCCAGCCGGATGTCGGTGAAGAGACGGCTGCCGCCGAAACCGAGGATCGGATCGATCACGGAGATGACCGGCTCGGCGTTGAGGGCCAGGATGAAATACGAGTTGAGATCGACCTGTGGCCGCGCGTTCAGGCTGCCGGAGACGAACGACTGCACCTTCTGTTTGCAGACGTCGCTTCCGGAGGCAGCGTTCGAGGCGTCGTTGCGTGCGTCGATCCATGCGGCAGGCTTGATGCCCGCCAGCCGCTCTCCGGCGGCGCCGCGGACCCAGAAGCGAAGATCGACGTCCTCCCCTTCCATCGGATCGGGACGGCCCTGGCCCGGTGCGGCGACCGTGGGCATGAACTCGACGGAGATGCCGTCGCGCACCACTTTCTGCATGACCACTTCGGGGTTGGTGACTTCGGGTTTGGTGACCTCTGGTTTGGTGACTTCGGTCTTGGTGCCCTCGGGTTTGGTGACCCCGGGCTTGGTCACGTCAGGCTTGGGTACCCCGGCGGAAACCGCCGTGGCGGCGCTCCCGAGGAGCGCCGCCACGAATAGAGAGGAGTACAGCAAACGGCTATGGGATGACACGGAGAATCCCCCACATGCCGCCGTCGAACTGGAAGGAGTTGAACGTGCGATAGAGATAGTCGCCGGTGACGCTGAACGCGCCGCCCGCCCCGTTCCTCAACAGGAGGTTGAAGTGCGAGCCGGGGCCGACACCCATCATCGCGCCGGCGAACTCCGATTCCGGCCGTCCGGCCAGCACGGTCGAGTCGTTGACATACGGCTCTTCGCGCCACACGTGCCCGTGAACGGTGAACACGTTATTGCGCTGGTGACCGCCCGGTTCGAGCAGACGGAAACGGGTCAGCGTCGTTCCGGTATGGGAGGTGAAGACCGGCGTCTCAGGATCGCCGCCGACCTGGGTGTTGGAAAGGACGTTGGTGAAGTCGAAGGTGCGGGTGATGTTGAACGGGGTTTCCGGCGGATAGTTCATGCGCTTCCACATCGGTTCGGTGCGGTAGTTCACGCCCTTCTGTCCGGAATCCTCGGGGTCATCCTCATCCTTGATCAGCTTCACCGCCGATCCGTCGACGCCATAACGTAGGTTGACGTCGTTCTGCAGCAGAACCGCGAAGTCGCGAATCGTGCTTCCGTCAGGCGGGAAGACCGTGACGGAGTCGTGCGAATCGGCATCCCACGTCCAGGTGGAACCCTTCGGCTCGATGATCATCGCGCCGATGGCGCCTTTATTGGAGTGTTTGATCGGGTCGGAGGAGAGCAGGTTGGTGGCGCCGAACTCGATGGGGCGCGGGGTGGCGAAGCCGGTCGAATCGACCAGCAGGTCGCCCGCATACCATTGATACGTCACCTTTCCGCCCGGCGTGGCGGTTTGCGAGGGATTGAATCCGACCTCCTGTCCATCGCCGCGCGTCACGTCGACGAACAGATTCTGCGGATGCAGACCGACGACGCTGGACGGAATGACCTGATTGGCATTGAAGTGGTTGACGATCATCGGCAGGGTGTTGAAGCCCGCCAGATCGGGCGCCGTCAGCGGCAGGTTGTTGCGCAGCGTCACGTTGATGCAGTCGCCGGCCGCGGCGTGAAGAACGAGCGGCTCGCGCCGGAAGGTCGGGTCGAGCTTGCCGTTGAGACCGAGCTCGCTCGTGCGGACGAACATGATCGCGGTCGGGTCATGAAGGATTCCACCCTGATTGGTGCGGTGGTTGTAGATCAGGGTCCCTTCCGAGAGGATGTCCTTGGCCAGGGCCGCCGTGACGTCCGACGTGCGCACCGGCGCCGTCTTCGGGCAGACGCCGTTGAAGTCGCCGGTGTTCGTGATCGGCTTGCCGCCGTTCGGATTGCTCGGCAGCTTCAGCAGGTCCGCCTGCGAATTACCGTACGCGCGCATCAGTCCCCACAGGCCGTTCCACATGTCGTCGGTCGAGCGGCCCGGCGTGTAGAGATAGTCGGCGAATGCACCGACGCCCTCCTTCGCCAGCCGCGGGACGAGGAACTCGAAGTGCTCGGAGATGCCCATCATCTGCGAGGAGCGGAATCCGGAGTTGGGGTCGGAGGGCTCGAAGAGCCACTTGATGCCGTTGATGGCGAAGTTGTGCCCTTCCTCGTGCGCGCCGACCAGGATGCGCACCTGCACCTTGTCGTCCTCGTACGCGCGCAGCAGCGGCGTGTACGGATCGCCCGGCTGGATACTGCCGGTGAGCGGCGGATAGAAGTTGGGCTGGACGTTGAGCGCCGCGTTGGCGCGCGTGACGTCGGAGCGGAAAACATAGGAGAGGTCGCCGGCCTTACCGGCAGCCTGCGTATTGGTGGCGGGGTTCTGCACGCGCAGAGCGATCGGCTCGTTGCGGTAGTTGACCACCATCGTTCCCGGCTCGGCCGAGGTGATGGCCTCGGGGCACGGCGCCATGGGAGGGTTCGCCGGCGCAGGCACATTCGGGTTGAGCGGGCAGGGGACCGTCGGCTCGAGGAGGAATGGCAGGCCGACGTCCGCCTTGTTCGGCGGATTGATCACATTCGCCGGGTCGGGATAGCCGGCATTCGGCTTGTAGGCATGCTGCATGTCGGCGAACTCGAGCAGGAACTCGCGATAGCTGTCCGCGCTGCTGGCGGTGAGAATGTCCGCGCGCCAGCTCGTCGGGCCGCCGTCGAAGCGGGTACCGAAGATCTCGCCGGTCTCCGAATGGCGCCACTTGGAGTTCTTCGGCTCGATCACCAGGCCGGCATAGAGGCCGACCTGCTGGTGCGTCGAAGGTCCGAAGTGGTCGTGTGTGAAGACGGTGCGCAGGGTGCGGTCGTTGCCGGCGTTGTCGAGCACGTCGTCCGCATACCAGCGCTGGATGGTGGTCTGCGCGCCGAGGGTGCCGAAGAACGGATGCGGCTTCGGCACGAGCGGCGTGGTGGTGGGGCTGAAGGCGTTGATGGCCTTGATGCGCTCGATCACTTCATCGGGCGAGAAGGTGCCGTCTTCGTAGTTCCAGCCGTTGCCCGAACCGTCGGACGCCGTGACGTCGAACTTCACCAGATGGATGTGCTGTCCGAGGATGTCGGTCGGGGTGCGGACCTGGAAGTCGTCCTGCTTGTAGATGTTCGGCACCAGGTTGGTGTGGTTGTAGGTGATGCAGTCGCCCGTGTTGGCGCGGAAGAAGAACGGCTCGGGCGGCCGGGTGCCGTTGCGCGTCGCGGCCACGTCGCCCCAGAGAGTGAGGAGGCGCTGCTGCTGGAAGTGCCAGCCATCCTTATTGAGCTTGATGTCGTCGAGCTGGAGGTCGGCCGCCTTGTAAACGCGCGGCGTTCCGGTGGCCAGACCGGCGTCGGTGATGCACGGGTCGGCGTACGGCGCGCCCGGCTGCGGCGGCAGGCCGTTCGTGACGAAGCTCGCCGCCGCACCACTGGGCATGAAGCTGGGGTGCAGGCGGATGGAGTGATACTTCATCGCCGCCACTTCGGTCGGAGAACCGGTCTCCGGAATGAACTTGGCTTGCGCGGTGAGCAGCGTCTTGTCGAAGTCCAGGCGGGTGTGCTTCTCCGTGAACGTTCCGCCGACGATGATGTGACGCGGCAGGCCGCCGTCATCGACCGTGTCGAGCGGCGGATGCGGCGGACGGTGACCGGCCATCGCGGGGACGAAGAACGGATAGCCGGGATTGCCCGTCCCGGTGACCACGACCTGTCCGTTGACGATCGTCGCCGTCGCCTCGGGAAGCGGCGCCATGGCCAGCGTCGGCATCGGCACGACGGCCGGGATGGGAGTGCCGGCCAGGATCTCGGCATCGGGATACGCGCGCGATCCTACGGCCGGGCGGCCGTTCGCATCGAGCTGCGTTCCCCCCTCGAAGACGTCATGGCTGCGCCACAACGACCACATTCCCATCGCGAAGTGCGGGTAGAAGTGGCAGTGGAAGATCGAGTCGCCGACGACCTTGTTCCGGTTGCCGGTGCCGTTGTAGGTGATCTCCAGGGTGAATGCCGAGCCCGGCCCGATGGCCTGGCTGTCGAGATACGCCGACTCATCACTGTCCGGCGTATGGACCCACTGATGCGCGTGGAGGTGATGGATGTGATGTTCCTTCGGCCCGGCGTGCAGGATCCGGAACTTCACGTGATCGTTGATGTAGCTGTGATAGACGTTCGACGGGTCGTCCGGATAGAAGGCCTTGGTGGCCTTCAGTCCAGGCGCCAGGCATGGAATGGCTTTCTTGATCTGGTCCGGCGTGCAGGGAGCGTTCGCCGGGACGTCGACCACCATGGCCGGATCGCCCAGTGCCCATGACGCCAGGAAGAACTCCTCGTACTTGCACTCCGTGCAGCCCGCCACCGGGCCGACCCCGAAGCGGTTGGCCAGGATCTCCGCGCCGATGCCGCCGGTGCCGTAGTTGATGGCGAAAGCGTCACGGACGCCGTGCAGCACGAACTGCAGGACCGCGTCTTCGAACTCGGGGAAGGCCTGCACGGCGCCGAATTCATCGTGGTAGATCAGGCCGAACTCGCGGTACGGCTGAAGGCGGTTCGGGTTCGTCTGAGTCGACGTATACGTGCCGGCCGGGAAGTTCCCGGCATTCGGTCCGGTGATGATGGCCGTCAGATCGGAATGGACGATCTTTCCGTTCTGCAGCATGTTCAGCACCGGCAGACCGGCGAACTTGTGTCCGACGGGATAGACGGCCTGGTAATTGAGGATGGGATGGCCGTCCGATGTGGTGCCGACGGTCGCGTATTTCAGGTCGTCCTTGGTGACCTGGCTGCGATACCACTCCGCGCTCGCCGGCTGGACCAGAACCGCGCCGAAGAGTCCCGCGGCGAGCGAGCCGCCGTCCCCTTCGCCGCCCGTGGTAGCCGCGGCGCTGTACAGGAGATAGCCGCCCTCGCGCTCGGCGTAGAGCTTGTAGATGGCAGCCCCGCCCGGCTTGACCAGGCTGCTGACGTTCTTACCGACGTTCGATCCGTCGGAAGCGATCGTGTCGACGAGCTGCATCCCGTTGACGTGCACCGAGGCGGTACGCGTGGCAGGCTGCTCGGCGTCTCGAACCGTGCTCGCCAAAAGGTTGGTGAAATTGATCTGCAGGCAGTCGCCCACGTTCATCCGAAGAATGAGCGGGCGGGGGCGTTTGTCCGGGCGAAGCTGGACGTTCCCCGCGACCAGACCAAGCGTGGCGTTGATGGGCACGACGTCGCGCTTCAGCGCGAAGATCATTCCCTGGGGCTCGACCGCGCCGATGCGATTCCAGAACCACGGCTGATCGAGCGCCACCACGTCCGCCTGGACGGTTCGTGCACAGATCGTACTGCCGACCAGACCGTCGGTGCCAGCGGCTGGTGTATTTGTCTGGCCGAGTGCTGCACCTCCGGACAGCACCATCGCCGCGACCATGGCAGTCAGAAGAAACAACGTTCGGGCTCGCAAAGGACTGATGGTTTGCATCACCGCTCTCCTCATATTCCGCCGACCGGCACGAACGCGGCGAACTGCTTCGAAACGATTCCGGAGCACACCGGGGAAAAGAAGCCGTCTGCGGATCTGCAATCAACGTAGTCGTCGCGCCGCGGCGCCGCATCGGACAAAGCGACAAACTTGCGAGTCACTTTTTCAGGGAGGGAGGGGCCAGCGCGGTGGCACAACTGTGGGGTCGTTTGTTGCTCCGGGTCATCGCATCGCGAGCACCGGAGTACGCGCCTCGTCCACATCCCCTTCGAACATGCAGCGCATCAGCTCCATGCGATTCGATACGTCGAGCTTCTCGAAGATGGACGTGAGGTGATGGCGAACGGTAGTGCTGGAGATGCAGAGGCGGTTGGCGATCACCTTGTTCTGCAGTCCGAGCACGACCAGCTCGATGATCTCGCGCTCGCGCGGCGTCAGCCTGGAAACGTGGTTGCCGTTCGGTGCCGGTTCGGCGCGGAACAATGCCGCCATCGTCGACTGCTCCAGCCAGATCTCTCCCGCCAGGCCGGCCCGGATGGCACGCCCGAGCGTGTCGGGCGAGCGATGCTTCAGAACGAAACCGATGGCACCGTGGTGAAGGGCAAACTCCGTTGCCTGGTAGTCGTCGGTTGCGGTCAGGATGAGCACCGGAGTCCCATCTGTCGCGCGCAGGAGCGCTCCGATTCGCTCCAGCGCGCCGCTACAGCGCGTATTGAGATCCAGATCCATCAATAGGAGATCGGGCCGCGACTCCATCGCCTCGGCCAGCGCCTCCGGCGAGTTGTCGCAGTCATGGACCACCGCGAGCCCGAGGTCGATCTCCACCAAACGGCAGATGGCGGCGCGCATCACCGCCTGATCGCCACTGACCGCGATCCGCGCGGGCTCTCGTTTCGAATCGGGCTTCGAGTCTTGATTCGTTTCGTACATTCAGGCGCCTTCCCCCTCGTCGGCGACCGTCAGTCCGGACTTCCATGTCCTTGCCGGATGTGGAAAAGTATGCAGCCAATGATTCAATAATGAAGCGGACAACGTCACTTTACCTCGTGACGGCCATCACCGCACAAGCTTGCAACGAATTTCCGCACATGTGCACAATTGGACATCCATATCACGGTTCTTCAACTAGTGTATTGCGCCCGCTTCCTATCGTCCATCGCAACACCGGCGTGCCGTCATCGTGGCTCAGACGGCACCACGTCTCTCGGGCTCCATCATTTCGCCGAGGGCGCGGCAACATCCCCGGGCGGAAATCCGAAGCTGATGCGGATTGCCGCGTACTCCGGATGCACGGAACCGTTCGCCGCGCGGATGATCAGCGGCGGCTCGATCCACGTTTCGCGTCCGGGCGGGAGATCGGCGGCGCGCATGGCCGCGAAGAGCGAGATCATCGGCGGCTCCCCTTCTTTGAAGACGACGTCGCGGCGGCGCAGCAGGATGAGATCGTTCGTTTGCAGCGCCTCCTCCGCGAACAGAACGCCGGAGATAGGGTCGCGGAGTCTCGCGGTCTCGCGGTCTCGCGGTGTTTCGGGCTCGTGCTGCGTGCTGGCCTCACCACCCCGAGACCCCGCAACCGCGAGACCGCGAGACCGCGTTATCTCGCTCCGTCTGTACGGGAAGACGAAAACGAACATCCCGCCCGGCGCCAGAATCCGTGCCGCCGCGGCCGCGTAGTCAGCCACCGTCCCGCGGATCTCGATGCGCGCCGGAACCGCCTGCGGGTGCGCGGCTCCCGTCGCCGCGGACGCCGGCCAGTAGGGCGGCGAGCCGGTCACCAGATCGAACGGCGCTTCGTCAGCCAGGATCGACGGATCGCGGAGATCGCCCTCGTAGACCGTGAAGCGCGGCTCCAGCCCGTTGTAGCGGATGCTCTTGCGCGCCAGCCGGGCCGACATCGGCTGCGCCTCGACCGTGCAGAAGCGCGCGCCCGGAAGCCGCCATGCGGCGATCAGGGCGACGGAACCGATACCCGAGCCGAGGTCGGCGGCGCGCTCGACGCGGGGAGCCCATTGCGTCGCGTACCACGCCGTCAGCACATCGTCGGTCGAGTAGCGGTGACCGCGCTCGTACTGGAAGATGCGGAAGTGGCCGCAGAGATAGTCGAGCGTCTCGCCAGGCTCGGCGTCGAGCCCGCGCGGAGGCACCGGACCGGGACGCCGCCAGCCGCGATAGTCGAGATCGTCATCACCGTGCAATAAAAGCGACCCTCTTCGCGTCAAGACGTATCACAGAAACCTCATCAACACGCAACCGAACCAACCAAGGAGGCATCAATTGAAGGGAGCAGTTCGAAGACTGTCCACATCGTTCTTCCTGCTTCTGACGATCACGGCGACCCTGCACGCGCAGGATCTCGCCTCGGCCGAGAAGCGCACCACCATGCGCAAGCTCGACAACGGCCTGACCGTGATCGTCATGGAGCGCCCCGAAGCCGCCGTCTTCTCATTCGCCACGGTCGTGAATGTCGGATCGGCTCAGGAAGTCCCGGGGATCACCGGCCTGGCTCACATGTTCGAGCACATGGCCTTCAAGGGGACCGACAAAGTCGGCACCTCCAACTCCGCGGCCGAGACGGCCGCGCTGGCGAAGGTCGAAGAGGCCTACGCCGCCTACGACCGCGCCCGCCGCGATCCCGTCAACCACGACGAGGCGAAAATCGCCGCGCTCGACAAGGCGTGGAAGGCGGCCATCGACGACGCGCAGAAGTACGTGGTGCCGAACGAGTTCAGCAAGATCGTCGACCGCGCCGGCGCCGTCGGCGTGAATGCCTTCACCAACACCGACGAGACCGTCTACTTCTACTCGATGCCGTCGAACCGGGTGGAGCTCTGGGCCTATCTCGACTCCGAGCGCTTCCTTCACCCTGTCTTCCGCGAGTTCTACAAAGAGCGCGAGGTCGTTCATGAAGAACGGCGCATGCGCACCGAGAGCAGCCCCTTCGGCCGCCTCCGCGAGCAGGCGCTGGCAGCGGCCTTCACGGCGCACCCGTACGGGCAGCCGGTCGTCGGCTGGCCGTCGGATCTGGAGAGCTTCTCCGCGTCTGACGCCGTCGCCTTCTTCAAAAAGAACTACGTGCCCGCCAACATGGTCGTGGCCGTCGTAGGCGACGTCAAGGCCTCCGAGGTCATGCCGATCATAGAGAAGTACTTCGGCCGCCTGCCGAAGGCGCCCGCCCCGGAGCCGCTGCGCACGGTCGAGCCGAAACAGACCGCCGAGCGTTCCGTCGTTCTGCGCGAACAGGCGCAGCCGATCTACCTCGAGGCGTATCACCGCCCCGCCGAGACCGATCCCGACGCCCCGGCCTTCGACGCCATCGAGATGCTGCTGTCGCAAGGGCGCACCTCGCGCCTCTACCGCTCGCTCGTCCGTGACAAGAAGGTGGCCGCCGTCGCCGCGGGACTCAACGGCTTCCCCGGAAACAAGTACCCGACCCTCTTCGCCTTCGTCGGCATCCCCACCCCCGGACATTCCGCAGGCGAACTGGCCGATCCCATCCATGCCGAGCTCGATCGCCTCAAGAATGAGGATGTGTCGGCCGACGAGCTGCAGTCGATCAAGACCCGCGCGAAAGCACAACTGCTTCGTCAGCTCGACAGCAACGAGGGACTGGCTCTCCAGCTTGCCTCCTACCAGACCGTCTTCGGCGACTGGCGCGACCTGTTCCGCGAGGTCGACAGGATCGACAAGGTCACGCCGGCGGAGATCCGCCGCGTCGCCAACGCCACGTTCGTGCCGACCAACCGCACCACGGCCACGATCGAGTCGGCGAAGAAGACCAGCACCGCCATCGCGGCGCCGAAGGGAGACGCGAAATGAAATCGCTTCGCATGCATGCCCTCGCGGCCGCGGCGGTTCTTCTCTCGTTGCCCGCCCTGGCCCAGGTTTCCGATTACCACGACATCAAGACGCCCCCTCTGCACCAGATCCAGCAACCGCAGCCGAAGCGCGTGCAGCTCGCCAACGGCATGGTGATTTTCCTGATGGAGGATCACGAGTTGCCTCTCATCGGCGGCGGCGCGCGCATCCGCGGCGGCGGACGCGACGTTCCCGCTGACAAGAGCGGCCTGGCCGGCGTCCTCGGCTCGTCCTGGCGCACCGGCGGCACGGAGTCCAAGAGCGGCGATGAGCTCGACGACTTCCTCGAAGCACGGGCCGCGCGCGTCGAGACAGGCACCGGCGAAGACTCCATGAACGTCTCCATGTCCGTGCTCAAGGGCGACTTCGACACCGTCCTCCCGATCTTCGTCGACGTCCTCGAGCACCCCGCCTTCCGTCAGGACAAGATCGATCTGGCCAAGACCCAGGCCACCACCGCCATCTCACGCCGCAACGACGACCCCATGGGCGTCGCCAGCCGCGAGATGAGGAAGCTCGGCTACGGCGCCGACTCGACGTACGCCCGAACCCCCGAGTACGCCACCATCAATGGCATCACGCGCGACGATCTGATCGCCTTTCATAAGAAGTACGTCCATCCCAACGACATCATCCTCAGCTTCGTCGGCGACTTCGATGCCGCCGCCATGGAGCAGAAGCTGCGCGCCGCCTTCGGCTCCTGGCCCAAGGGCCCGCAGACTCCGGCGGCTGCCCCCGCCGGCGGCACTCCCGCGAAACCGGGTGTCTACTTCGTGGCCAAGGATGACGTCACGCAGAGCAACATCTTCATCGTCCACGGCGGCACCGGCGTGCTGCGCAGCAATCCTGATTTCTACGCCACTCAGGTGATGAACGAGATCCTCAGCGGAGGGTTCTCCGGACGCCTGATGAACGACATCCGCACGCAGCGCGGCCTCGCCTACGGCGTCTTCGGAGGCGTCGACACGAACTGGGACCGCCCGGGCCTCTTCCAGATCTGGATCGGCACCAAGAGCGGCTCCACCGTCGAAGCGATCAACGCGGCGCGCATCGACCTGACCGACCTGCAGACCAAGCCGTTCACGGCCGACGAGCTGGAGCAGGCGAAGGGATCGATCCTCAACGCCTACGTCTTCACCGCCGACTCCAAAGCCAAGATCCTGGCGCAGCGGGTGAACCTCGAGTTCTACGGCTATCCCGCCGACTTTTACCAGCAGTACCCCGCCAGGCTGCAGGCGGTGACCGCCGACGACGTGGCGCGCGTGGCGAAGAAGTACGTCCAGCCGAATCAGACCTCGGTGCTGGTCGTCGGCAAGGAGAAGGATTTCGACAAGCCTCTCTCGACCCTCGGCGCCGTAACGCCGGTCGATATCACCATCCCGGAGCCCGGCGCCAAACCCGCCGCCCCCGGCGCGGCCGCGGCAGGCACGGCGGCGGCCAAGCCGGCCGCCAGCAGCCCCGAGGGAATTGCCCTGGTGAAGAAAGTCCAGGCCTTCGTCGGCGGCAAAGCGAAGGTCGACGCCGTCCAGGCAACGCACTCCGCCGGCTCGATGCAGGTACAGTCGCCCCAGGGACCGATGGACATCGAAGTCGACAGCATCACCAAGTATCCCGATTCGAGCCGCCGGGTCATGAAGACGCCGATGGGTGAGATGACGACGGTGATGACTCCCGATACCTCGTTCATGTCGGGCCCCATGGGCTCCGGGGATATTCCCGGCTCGCAAAAGACCATGATGCACAATGAGTCGCGCGCCGACATCCTCGGCATCGTCAAGAACATCGACAACCCGAAGTACATCTTCACCGTCGCCGGCACCGCCAAAGTCGGAACGGTCGACGCCCCGATCCTCTCGATCGACGCCGACGGCTCCCCGGTCAAGTACGTCGTCGACCCCACCTCCGGCAAGATCCTGCAACGCCTCTCCTCCTCCCCCCGCGGCGACGGCGTGACCGACTACACCGAGTGGAAGACCTTCGACGGCATCACGCTCCCGGTGGCCTTCACCACCACCACCAACGGCCAACCCAGCGGCAGCGGCAAGGTGACGACGATGGAGATCAACCCGACCGTCGATCCAAAGCTCTTCGAGAAGCCAGCAGCGAAGTAGTCCGCGATTTTCGCTTCGTGATGTGAAAGGGCCGCCGCAAGGCGGCCCTTTCTTGTTCTTCGCGCAGCGAGAAGCGCGCGGAGATGAGCGCGCAGCGCCGGAGCGCTGGCGTCTCGCCGGCTGGCCCAGCGGCGTCTCGCCGCTGCGGATGCGGACGATTCGCGAGAGAAGCGCACAAACCGCACTGCGGTTATCCTTGTTGCGAAAGAGGCATACACATGACCGACTGGAAAGAGATGATTACCGCCGACCCGGAAGTGATGGTGGGCAAGCCAGTCATCGCCGGTACGCGTCTAACCGTCGAGTTCATCGTCGAACGTCTCGCCGATGGTTGGACCGAAGAAGAGCTGGTTCAGAACTACCCAGGATTGACGCGGGAACAAATACACGCATGCCTCGCCATGCCCCTAGTCTCTTAGCGCGACTCCCAATCTTCGAGACGCAAGTCCGCGACGCGCGAGAACTCCCGAACGTTGTGCGTGACGAGTATCGCGTGGTGAGCGCGTGCCGTAGCCGCGATCAGCATGTCGTTCGCTCCGATCGGTGTTCCCGCGCGATCAAGCTCCTCACGAAGGAGGCCATACTCCTCGGCACAACCATCGTCGAAGGGAAGGCTGGCGATCGTGTTGAAAAATCGCTCCAGCAGCCGCAGATTCTCAGCGACCCTACTGCTCTTCCTCGCTCCGTAGAGAAGTTCGGCTTTCACGACCGAGGAGAGCCTCAACTGCGAACGGGGAATGAACCGCAACCGCTCGGCCAGAGAGGGTGAGGTTCCGTTGAGGATTCGAATGCACGCGTTCGTATCGAGTAGATACATCGCTAGAGAGGGTCACGGCGCTCGGGGCGCCCCTGCTTCGGCCGCTCGATCGGCTCCCCTTTCCATCCACCGACGACCTCCTCGAAGAAGCCTTCCGGCCACTCGCCAGCCACTTCGTTGACGACGAGGTCGGCCAGGTATGAGGAGAGCGACTTTCCAGCAGCCTTCGCCCGCGACTTGGCCGCCTCAGCGACTTCATCAGAAACGTACAGGTGCAACTGGGGCATTCGTCCTCCTTCCCGTCATATGCACATATAGCAGGATACTGCAGTTTGCGCAAGGGTTCGATCCTGCCGATAACGGCCAGATTCGGCCCTGTGATGCACTTCTTACTGGGAACCTCCCGCAATGACTCACCCCAGGTTAGAATGTCCTTCGGTCACCAGACGTTTCCATTGCCAGACACGAAGAGTGGAGATCAGGCTCATGGCGAAGAATCCAGAAGGTAGCGCTCGCAGAAGTGCCGTTCGCGACCGTTCGAGTGTTAGCGGAAAGTTCGTACGGCGCGATACAGAGGAGGGGTCATTCAAAGGCACCCGCCGCGAAATCCTCTTTCCCACCGAGCCGACCACCATCCCTCGCGAGAAGATCGATCGCGCCATCGACGCCGTGATCTCGCGGAGGAAGTAGCGGTCGTCGCGATGCCTCACGACGAGTACGAGAGAAACGTATTCATTAACTGCCCCTTCGACGACGACTACGCGCCGCTGTTTGAGGCGATCGTCTTCGCCATCAACGACGCCGGCTTCCGGCCGAAATGTGCGCGCGAGCGTCTCGATTCGAGCCAGGTACGGTTGCACAAGATCGTCGAGTTGATCTCTGCCTCGCGCTATTCGATCCACGACCTTTCCCGAACGGCGCTTGACGAGAGGACCTCCCTTCCCCGATTCAACATGCCGCTGGAGCTTGGGATTGACCTCGGTTGCAAAGCATTCAACCCCGACTGCGCCGACAAGTCGTTTCTCATCTTCGACTCCGAGCAATACCGATTCCAGAAGTACGTTTCGGACATCAGCGGACAAGACCTTCACCAGCACGCCAACAGTCCGAAGGCCGCGGTGACGCATGTTCGCGATTGGCTACGCACGGAGACAGACAGAGACGACATCCCGGGCGGAGCGGCAATCTACGACCGCTACGAGAAGTTCCGGGCCGAGCTGCCTGCGATTTGTCTAGAATTGGAGCTCGACCTCGCGCATCTTGCGTTCGCGGACTTCTCGTACACGATCGCGCGGTGGCTGAGGCGCACTCCTGAGTCAACTCCACCCTCTTGATTCTCTGAATCGATCGCGGACGGGCAGCCCCTATTTCCTAACAGGCGCTCCAATCGTTGCAGTAACACGACGAACGCGTGACGACTCAGGACCGCGGTTCGAATAGCCCCCTCAGCTCTACGGCTCGTAGAAAGGACGAGGAATCGGTCGCAACGTCCACGCGACCTCCCGCATTGCTATATCTCACACGGATCAGAAGTTATCGCGCGCAGCTTGACAAATCCCGAAACGCGGCGGGCCTCCTTCAGACAAGATCCGCCCCGCATTCCTGTACGATCTCTCGCATTGCTACAGGAGACCGTATGGCCAGAAACGATCGAACAGTATCTCGCAGATCAGACGGAAGTTGGGCAAACAAGAAGGACGGCGCGACGAAAGCAGGGAGCGTTCACGAAAGGCAAAGCGATGCGATCAGCGCCGCGCGCGAAATGCTCATCAACTCCGGGGGCGGCGAGTTGAAGGTGAAGGGCGTGGATGGGAAGATCCGAAGCAAGGACACCATCCCTCAGGGCAATGATCCCAACCCACCAAGAGACAGTGAGCATTGATCCCCAACTGCCGCCGGAGATCCAATGATCAAGATCGGAGTAAAGGGTCTCGCTAAGTTCATGACGGCTTCGGCAGCAGGCCAGCGGAAGGTTCTTCGCGATTACAAGTTTCCCAGTGAAGAGGGGACTGCTCAGGCAGCGTACTACCGCGAAGCGCGCGATCTGGTGGCTGAGTATCACCGGCGCGGGCATCCGGCCGAGTGGATTCGGGAGAAGGCGACTGTCCTTCAGACAACGGCATCGGCACTCGGTGGTCGGGTCGGTACGCGACTTAGACACAACGCTCGGAGCCTTCTCGACTATGCCACTTATTTCCCATCAAGGGCGTATATCATTCTGCCCGAGAGGAAGTTTTACGTTACGTTCGTGGACGTGCGGGTGTCGATTCTCCCAGACCTTCATGTTCGCGAGAAGGAACGAGAGCGATTTCTCAAGCTGGAATTCTCCAAAGACGCACCTGACGACGCGACCATCAAGATCGTCAGCCAGATCATGTTCGAAGCTGCTGTTGATGCCAAGATCGCCGCCACAAGTTCCGACATCCTGTACGTCGACGTAGCACGCGGCGCAACGCACAAAGGTGCCCGCGTCGGCTCGCGCATGAGAACGGAGATTGAGGCCGCGTGCGCAAACATCACAGCGATGTGGGACAGCATCAAACCATAGCGCCGCCGTCGACGGCTGGCTTGAACCCTAGGAGCTTCTTATGGCAGAATATAAGTTCGGCAATTACCTAAACCACTCTGATAATTCGGCTTACGACGCGCGGTATGCTCCTGGTACCCAAACGATGAATGCTGGCGTTTATCGATGCGTAGCGTGCGGCGACGAAATTGGCATAGCCAAGGGGCACACTCTTCCGCCGCAAAATCACCATCAGCACGCTGTAGGAGTCGGCAAGATTGAGTGGCAGTTGCTGGTATTCGCTCAGCAAAAGGCCTAGCCAGTTCAGGCTCATTGCGGCTAACTAATTCGAACCCCTCTTGATGCGAACGGCAGCATCGCGGTTGTGATACAGGTTGAAAAATGCCGCACTCAGCATATCGTCTGCCGTTTGAACTCGGACGACAGAATCCGTTACCTCCTCTTTCAGGCGAAGATGGCCTGGCTTCGTCTGCTCGAGTACATATTGCATTTTGTTTTCGAACAGCCGATATAGTAACTCGGATACTTGGCCGAGCGAATCCGTCACCATTGCACCAACAACCACGCCGCTTTCGAACTCGACCAGACGGCTCAAGGGATGAACGTCGCGATAGAACCGGCTACGCTGGCTTTGGTCGCAGTAGAAAATCACTGGCTTACCCAAACTTAACGCCATCGCCGCCTCGGCGTCTTTGCCATAGCTTTCACGATCGCCCGCGCAATACACCAACACCTTCGCGCACTTAACCATCAAGCATTCGATAATGCCCTTATCTTCATGCCCTGCTGCGGCGCTGAGCGTTGGGTCGAAATAGCGCAGCTGCAGATCCTTCAGCCGCGGGTCTGCAAAGATCGTTTCGCAGGTATCCGCCATCGCGCGGAAGTCATCTCGACCGCGCATACTAGTCGCGACATAGATGTCTAGATCGTCAGCCATAGATAAGTAGTAGCGCGTGTTTTCCAAAGCCGCGTCGCGCGCTTTGAAAAATCTGGCAACTACCGGCACGAGTTTCGCGTCTAGATCTTCGGATGAGGTGACTTCCTCTTCCAGCACCTCAGTCGCTGAGAACATGAACTCACCTTGCCTGTCGCCGTAGGTCGGCGGCGTCGTTTGCAATAGCCGCCGCACCGTCGTACGTCCGCCCCCGGATTTCTGGTGGCTACCGAAAGCTGCGGCAAGCGAACGCTTCAGGTCTCCGTGTGCGCCAGGGTCATCACCGTACGACTTGCACGCCATTTCAGAAATTAGATAACGATCGTCCTTGGGAATTGGGCTGAGCGGAAGTGCAGGACCACGCTCCTTGATCCTGCTCGTGTCGAATCGTCGTCCCTCGAAGAAGTTGACAAGCTCAGTTTTCGTGAGCGGCCGAAGTTGACGATAGGCTGTTCGAACGTTGCCAAAGTAGAGCAAGCTGTCGACGAAAAGACGATACAACCCCCACTTGAGGTGATCTAGCGACACTATTGTCGTCGAGTCACGTTGCACCCATCGCTTGCTAAAGCCAGGCAGGAGACCTACAGGATACGGATGTTCCAGCGGATCTTCGAGCCAGTAGTATTTGAAGAAATCATCGGAGACGGGCGATTCTTTCCCGAGAACAAGAAGCTGGTTGAGTTGAACCTTGCTAAGGGGCTCCTGATCCAGCCGCACCAACCGTTCAAAGATTCTCGAGTCCGTGGACGGCGTGATCCACCCACCTATACCTTCACCACCGAGCGAGAACAACTGCATTTCGCGAAGGATGTGATCTGCGTCCACAGACAGCCTCTCAATTCTCAGAGAAAGTGTGATAGACCCTAAGGTTACGCCGGTATTGTTCTTCTTGCAAGTTCGAGAACTAGTAACTAGACCTTCCGAACTTTAGTAGCGCGCGGAGACACGTCAAGAATCTTGACTAACTCCGACACGTTGCATTCGAGCGCGTACGCGAGGCGCGTTAACATGGCAAGTCCTGGTAGCGCCAGCCCGCGTTCCATGTTGCTAATGAACGGGTGATTCGAATCGATCATCGCTGCAAGCTGCTGCTGCGTGAGATTACGCGCTAGGCGGAGCTCTCGGAGGTGCCGCCCGAAGATCACGCCGTCGCTTTCGCGCTTCGTCATAAATGAACGCTCACTCCCATTGACAAACCGTGGCACCATCTGTATTGTTAACAATACAAACAATGGAGGTCGCCATGGACCAACCCACCTGCCGCGCCGTTTCGCCACATCTCCCTCACTCCCCGCCCCTCCTTTGCTCTCCTGAACGCGGCGGAGTGGCTCGGGATGACGTTGAAGGAGCTGAAGAAAGAGATCGAGGATGGGGTGATTGTAGCGGGTTCCACGTCGATGGGCGGGCGGATCAGCAAGGAAGAGATGATGGCGGCGGCGATGCGGGTGTGGGAGTTGGGGGTGATCGAAGAGGCTCTTGGGGATGACGCTCCTTTCGTGTTGCCGGAGGTCATCCGCCTGGTGGAGTTGCGGGCGCGGGTGCCGCGGTATCAGAGGGAGATGCTGCGAGAGCTGGCGCGGCGGGAGGGGACGTCGGTCGATCATGTGCTGACGCGGGAGTCGGAGGATGTGGCGTCCGCGTATGCCGAGGAGCTGGCGGGGGTGCCGGGGTTCGCGATGGCGATGCAGTGGCCGGCGGGTTGATGGCTGAGTGGAGTCCGACCGATCACCCGCCGACCCTTTCGTCCACAAACAAGTTAGGGTAGCTTGCCGGCATGCTCCGGAGCGCGTACATCGAGACCAGCGTCGTCAGCTACCTGACGGCCCGCAGGAACCAGCGCGATCTCATCGTCGCCGCTCACCAGGAATTGACACGCGAATGGTGGGAGAGCCGGCGGCGGGACTTCACTCTCTTCGCATCGGCGGTCGTCATCGAAGAAGCTCTTCGTGGCGATGAGATGTTTGCGAACGCGCGGATGGCGCTGATCGAGCAGATGCGATTGGCTGATGTGACACCCGCGGCGCGGCAGTTGGCCGCGCAGCTTCTCCTCGAGGCGGGTCTTCCGGCGAAGGCGAACGCCGACGCGCTTCACATTGCGATATGCGCCGTCAACGGAATCGATTACTTGCTCACGTGGAACTGTACGCATCTTGCAAATGCTGCGATGATTCCTCGTGTGAACAACATCTGTCGTGCGGCCGGCTTTGAACCGCCGTACATCTGCACGCCGGAAGAGCTCATGGTAGGGTGATTCCATGTGGGAAGATCCGATCGTCAAGGAAACGCGCGTGGCTCGCGAGAAACTCGTCGCGGAGTTCGGCGGCGATCTGGACGCGCTCTGGGAACACCTTCAGGTGGTTCAGGAGCGGTATCGGGATCGGGTCGTCACCGGAGAGCCGAAAGCGCCGGTACGGATCGATCGTAAGGTCTCGTAGACATTCTCGTGATGTGGGCTGGAGGGATGTGGTGTCGACGGGCCTGCTCCTGAGTGTCGAAAGATCCTCTAGTTACTGGCTTCGGCTGGAGCTGCGCAACTTGAGATCCTTCGGCCGCGCTACGCCGGCCTCAGGATGACAAAACTGGTGGTATCGAGGTCCTCGCCGGGTGATCTCGCAGATCTGCCGTCTGATATCGAAGTCCTCCCCGTGTGATCCTGCAGATCTGCCGCCTGATCTCGAAGTCCTACCCGTGTGATCTCGCAGATCAGCCGCCTGATATCGAACGCCTCGGCGGTGATCCTGCACGTCAAGCCGCTTGATCTCGCAGATGTCCGCGGTGATCTTGCGGATCCAGCAGTCTGATATGAGCCATCCCACCCTCTGTCGCTGACGCCGAAGCTGGTGGATGTGGCGTACGCACGCACCGAGAAGCCGCCGTGCTGCCGGGGACAGCGGTTTTCGTCAGGAGTAGGTGTTTTCGCGGGCGCGAAGCACAAATCAACAATTGAGTAGATCCCGGGATCTACTGGACTGGCTTTTCGTCGTCCGGAATAGATCCCGGGATCTACCGAAGAGGCTCAAAGCCTATTCGGTAGAGCCGAGGATCTACCGAAGAATGAAAATCGCCTCTTCATTGCGTCCATGGCTCTACCCAAGAGGCTTTTCTGGCCTATCAGTAGATCCATGGCCCTACTGAATAGCCTCAGAGCCTGTTCGTCATATCCATGGACCTACAGATCGGTTGTTTTTCAGCGTCCATGGCTCTACTCTTCACCCATGCCTCGCGCACGACAACCCGATCCTGACGCCGTCCGCTTCGGACAGGTCCTTCGACGCGAGCGGTTGGCTCGCGGGTGGACGATCGCCAAGCTCGCCCAGCGTGCGGGGATGAATGCCCAGTACCTTGGCGTGGTCGAGAACGGCGGAAACGTGACCACCCTCTCCACCATCCTGGAGGTGGCCGAGGTGCTCGGGGCGGACGCGGGGGAGATGATCCGCGAGGTGGCGGCGGCGCGGAGGCCGGTGAAGGCTACACAGACGTAGTACCTCACGGGGCCCTCTCCCTCACCACCATCCTCCCCGGCTTCGCTCCCGTGTGCTCGCCGTCCTTGAGCACCTCGACTCCGTTGATGAAGACGTCGACCACGCCCGTGGCGAACTGCATCGGCTTTTCGTAGGTCGATTGGGCGCCGATGGTGGCGGGATCGAAGACGACGACGTCGGCGAAGTGGCCGGGGGTGAGGAGGCCGCGGTTGGCGATGCCGAGGTTCTGCGCCGGGAGGGAGGTCATGCGGCGTACGGCCTCGGCGAGCGGGATCACGTGCTCGTCGCGGACGTACTTGCCGAGGAGGTTGGCGAAGTTGCCGTAGGCGCGCGGGTGGTTCGACGACTTGAGGAACACCCCCTCGGGGGCGGAGGAGTCAGCGTCGGAGCCGAAGGAGACGTAGGGGAGCGCGATCTGTTTGCGCAGATTGTCGTCCGACATCAGGAAGTAGATCGTGCTGACGCGGGTACCGTCTTCGATGACGAGGTCGATGGCCGCGTCCTCCGGCGAAACGCCGCGCATCGCCGCCACCTCGGCCAGCGTCTTGCCGGTCAGCGGCTTGAGTGCGTCGCTCTTGAAACCGACCAGCAGCACGCGGTCGGCGCCGCCGGCCAGCAGTAGCAGGTTCTCCCAGGTGTCGCTAGGCGTGCGCATCTCGGCGATCACCTTCTGCCGCGTGGCGGGGTCCTGCAGGCGCTTGCGCCACGCCTCGTAGCCGCCGGCCTGCACCCACGTCGGCATCGCCGCATCGAGGCCGGTCATCCCGGCGGTGTAGGTGTACATGTCGGCCGAGATCTGCAGGCCGGCCGCGCGGGCAGCGTTCACGTGGGCGATGACGTCGTCCATCTTCGGCCAGTTCGGCCGACCGGCGGCTTTGAGGTGGTAGATCTCGGCGGGGAGGTGCCCCTCGCGGGCGATGGTGATCAGCTCATCGACCGCTTCGACGAGGCGGTTCCCCTCGCTGCGCATGTGCGAGATGTAGATGCCGCCATGCTCGCCGGCGACCTTCGCCAGCGCGATCAGCTCGCCGGTTTTGGCGTAGGCGCCGGGGGCATAGATGAGCGCCGACGCCACACCGAACGCTCCCTCATCCATCGCCTTGCGGGTGACGGCCAGCATCTGCTCGAGCTCGGCCGGCAACGGATCGCGGTTCTCGCGTCCGAGGACGTAGACCCGCGGCGTGGCGGCGCCGATGAAGGAGCCGATGTTGGGGGTGACGCCGCGCGTTTGCAGCCAGCCGAGGTATTCGCGAAGCGTCGTCCATTCGACCGGATAGCGTATGTCGCCCTGGGAGTCGACGAACTCCTTCTTCATGGCCGGCGAGAGCGGTCCCATCGACTCCCCTTCGCCGAAGATCTCGGTGGTCACGCCCTGCTTCGTGTCGGAGAGTCCGCGGCCGTCGGCGATGAGCGATTCCTGGGCCTGGCTCATGACGTTGATGAATCCCGGGGCGACGGCGAGACCGTGGACGTCGATTTCCGTCGCGCCGCGGCCGTGCACCTCGCCGAGAGCGGCGATGCGATCGCCGCGGATGGCGAGATCGCCGTGGACCGGCTCCTTCCCGCTTCCGTCGTACAGCGTGGCGTGGCGGAGGACGACATCGTAACCGGTCCGCGGCGTCGAGGTCGTCGCGCAGGCGGCGAGAAGGAGGAGCGAGAGCGCGAGAAGGTTCTTCATCGATCGGAAGAATATCTTGCGCGGGGCAGGCCCAAAACCGAGGGGCCGGAGGAGGCTACGATTGGCCAATCACCTCCCCGGCTCCTCACACGACCGTCAGTCACGAATCGAGTAGTCCCCGACGCGCGACCATCCAGCAGCGGGTCGATTTTATATCATCCGGAGCGTTGGCGTGGGCGTCTCGTGGGTTGTGGTCTCGCGGTCTCGGGGTTGCGCGGTCTCGCGGTGTTGGTTTGCAAGTGCGGCGTGTGAAGCCCAACACCCCGAGACCGCGAGACCGCGAGACCGCGAGACCGCCTAGCGTTGAGCCCGCCGTCCGCTGTATTTTTCACCGTTCCAGGCGGCGGTTCCGCAACTTGGCCCCTCCGGCGTACTGCATCTGATTCGTGGGGCGGACGGGTGGTTTGCACATTGCTTTCCCCGTCCGCGAAGAAGGAGTATCGATGCCGCAGAGGTTGATTGAACGGGACGACGAGGAGAGCGGCTCGGCGCGGGACATCCGCGTCGCTCCGCCACCCGAGGTGGGCCCACACCACACACGAAACCGCAACATCGCCATCGTCGTCGTCATCGTCGTGATCATTCTGGCCATCGTCCTCCTGCGGTCGCGCACGGCGGCCAACGATGCCAAAGCAAAGGCCGCCGCGGCCAGTACGCGTGACCGCGCGGTTCCCGTCAGCGTCGAGCCGGTCGTCGCCCGCGATGTTCCCGTCTATCTCGACGGCCTCGGCAACGTGAACGCCCTCAACACCATCACCATCAAGCCGCGCATCGACGGACAACTCCTCCGCTTCAACTTCCAGGAAGGGCAGATCGTCCAGGCCGGCGCCGAGATCGCCCTCATCGATCCCGCCCCATCCGAGGCCCAGCTCGCGCAGGCGCAGGCCAACCGATTCAAGGATGAGGCAACGCTGGAGAACACGCGCCACGACCTCCAGCGCTTCGCCGATCTCTCCAGGGCCGGGGTCATTCCGCAGCAGCAGTACGACACCCAGCAGGCGCAGCTTCGCGTCAACGAAGGGACCATCAAGGCCGACGACGCCCAGATCCAGCAGGCCAGGCTCAACGTCGCCTACTGCCACATCAAGACGCCCATCACCGGCCGCGTCGGCATCCGCTTCGTCGATCCCGGCAACATGGTTCACGCCGCCGACGCCAACGGCCTGGTGGCCATCACCCAGATGCAGCCGATCGCCGCGCTCTTCACGCTCCCAGAGGATCAACTGCAGGCGGTCACGCAACATGCGAAGCCGGGTGGATTTCCGGTCGAAGCGTGGAGCCGCGACAGCACCACCAAGCTCGCCACCGGGCGCCTGCTGACGATCGACAACCAGATCGACCCCAACACCGGCACCTTCCGCTGCAAAGCCGTCTTCGACAACCGCGACGGCGCCCTCTTCCCGAACCAGTTCGTCAACGCCCGGCTGCAGGTCGATACGCGGCGGCACGCCCTCACCGTCCCGACCGCCGCCGTCCAGCACGGCGCGCAGGGAACGTACGTCTACGTCGTCAAGCCCGACAAGAGCGTCGACATGCGGCCGGTGCAGGTGGCCATGGCTGAAGGGACCACCTCCGTCCTCGCCAGCGGCGTCAGCGAAGGTGACCAGGTCGTCGTCGAAGGAGCCGACAAGCTCCAGCCAAAGAGTAAAGTCGAGATCGGCGGACAGCGCAGCGGCGGCCGGCCGGGTGGAGGGGGGCAGCACGGCGGAGCGGGTCACAAACAAGGGAAGCCGTGAATCCATCACGCCTCTTCATCCTCCGCCCGGTAGCAACCTCGCTGCTCATGGCGGCGATCCTGCTCGCCGGCTTCGTCGCCTTTCGTGAGCTGCCGGTCTCCGCGCTGCCGCAGGTCGACTACCCAACCATCCAGGTCCTGACCTTCTATCCCGGCGCCAGCCCCGACGTCATGACCTCCTCCGTCACCGCGCCGATGGAGCGTCAGTTCGGACAGATCCCCGGCCTCCAGCAGATGAGCTCCACCAGCTCCTTCGGCGGCTCGATGATCACACTGCAGTTCGATCTCAAACAGAACATCGACGTCGCCGAGCAGGAGGTGCAGGCCGCCATCAACGCCGCCGCCAGCTTCCTCCCGCGCGACCTTCCCAACCCGCCGATCTACAGCAAGGTCAATCCGGCCGACACCCCCATCATCACCCTCGGCCTCACCTCCTCGCAGCTTCCGCTGAGCAAAGTGGAAGACCTGGCCGACACCACGCTGGCGCAGAAGATCTCGCAGCTCCCAGGCGTCGGGCTGGTCACCATCAGCGGCGGCCAGAAACCGGCCGTGCGCGTACAGGCCAACCCCTCCGCGCTGGCCTCGTACGGCCTCAGTCTCGAGGATCTCCGCACCGGCCTGGCCGCGGCCAACACCGATCAGGCCAAGGGCAACCTGCAGGGGCCGGCGCAGAGCTACAGCATCGGCGCGAACGACCAGATCTTCGCCAGCGCCGACTACAAGCCGGTCATCATCGCCTACCGCAACGGCGCGCCGGTGCGCGTCGCCGACGTCGCCCATGTCGTCGACGGCGTCGAAGACGCGCAGAAAGCGGCCTGGATGAACACCACCCCCGCCGTGATCATGAACGTGCAGCGGCAGCCGGGGGCGAACATCATCAACGTCGTCGACCGCATCGAGCAGCTTTTGCCGCAGCTTACGAGCAGCCTGCCACCGAGCGTGAAGGTCACCGTGCTGACCGACCGCACCGTCACGATCCGGGCCTCGGTTCACGACGTCGAGTTCGAGCTGCTGCTCACCGTGCTGCTGGTCGTGCTGGTGATCTTCCTCTTCCTCCGCCGCGTCTCCGCCACGATCATCCCCAGCGTGGCCGTGCCGCTCTCGATCGTCGGCACGTTCGGGGTGATGTACCTCCTCGGCTACTCGCTCGACAACCTTTCGCTCATGGCGCTGACCATCTCCACCGGCTTCGTCGTCGACGACGCCATCGTCATGATCGAGAACATCACCCGCTACATCGAGCAGGGCGACAAGCCGCTGGAGGCGGCGCTCAAGGGCTCGAAACAGATCGGCTTCACCATCGTATCGCTGACCGTCTCGCTGATCGCGGTGCTCATCCCGCTGCTCTTCATGGCCGACATCGTGGGGCGCCTCTTCCGCGAGTTCGCCATCACGCTCAGCGTGACCATCCTTGTCTCAGCCGTGGTCTCGCTGACGCTGACGCCGATGATGGCCTCCAAGCTCCTGAAGGCCGAGAGCGACGAAAAAGAGCACGGCCGTTTCTTCAAGAAGTCCGAAGAGCTCTTCGAGCGCGTCATCGCCTACTACGGCCGCACGCTGCAATTTGTCCTGCGGCACCAGACCACCACACTTCTGGTGACGCTGGGCACGCTGGCGCTGACGATCTTCCTCTACATCATCGTCCCCAAAGGTTTCTTTCCGCTGCAGGACACCGGCGTCATCCTCGGCATCTCCGAGGCGCCGGAGGATACGTCGTTCAGCGCCATGGCCGACCGGCAACTGGCGCTCACCGAAGTGGTCACGCACGATCCGGCCGTGGCCAGCGTCTCCTCCTTCATCGGCGTGGACGGCACGAACATGACCTCGAACGTCGGCCGGATCCAGATCAACCTCAAGCCTCTCGACGAGCGCGACGCCAACGCCTCCGACATCATCCGCCGCCTGCAGCCGAAGCTGGCCAATGTCTCCGGCATCACGCTCTACATGCAACCGGTGCAGGACCTCTCGGTCGAAAACCGCGTCAGCCGGACGCAATACCAGTACACGCTGGAAGACGCGAACGCAGTGGAGCTGGCGCAGTGGATCCCGCGCATCGTCGACGACCTGCGCAAGCTGCCGGAGCTGCGCGACGTGGCCAGCGATCAGGGCAACGGAAGCCTGGAGGCCGATCTGGTTGTCGACCGCAACACCGCCTCGCGCCTCGGCGTAACGCCGCAGATGATCGACGACACGCTCTACGACGCCTTCGGCCAGCGCCAGGTCTCGACGATCTTCACGCAGCTCAACCAGTACCACGTCGTGCTCGAGGCCGATCCGACTCTCCAGCTCACGCCCGACGCGCTGCAACACATCTACGTCCACGCCGCGCCGGCCGGCGGTGCCGCCGCGGCCGCGCAACCCTCGGCCAACGCGCAGACGACGTCGACGGCGACGTCATCGACGCCAGCCGTTCCCGGCACCACCAAACCTGTTCCGCAGCTCTCCGGCTCGCGCGAACAGATCATTCCCCTCAGCAGCTTCGCGCACATCGAGACGAAGTCGACTCCCGTGGCCGTCAATCACCTCGGCCAGTTCCCCGTGGCTACGATTTCCTTCAACCTCGCGCCGGGCGCGTCGTTGGGCGGGGCCACGAAGACGATCGATGACGAGGTGGCCAAGCTCGGCCTTCCCGCCAGCATCCACGCGGAGTTTCAAGGAACGGCCGCGGTCTTCCGCAGCTCGCTGGCGAACGAGGGATGGCTGATCCTGGCCGCGCTGATCACCGTCTATATCGTTCTCGGCGTTCTGTACGAGAGCTACATCCATCCGATCACGATCCTCTCCACCCTCCCCTCCGCCGGCGTCGGGGCGATCCTGGCGCTGATGCTCTTCCACATGGAGCTGGGGGTCGTGGCGCTGATCGGCATCATCCTGCTCATCGGCATCGTGAAGAAAAACGCCATCATGATGATCGACTTCGCCCTCGAGGCCGAGCGCGAACAGAACAAGAAACCGGAAGAAGCGATCTATCAGGCCTGCCTGCTCCGCTTCCGCCCGATCATGATGACCACGTTCGCCGCCCTCTTCGGCGGCCTCCCCCTGGCCCTCGGCCGCGGCACCGGCGCCGAGCTTCGCCACCCCCTCGGCGTCACCATCGTCGGCGGCCTCCTGGTCAGCCAGCTCCTGACGCTCTACACCACGCCCGTCGTCTATATCTGGTTCGACAAACTCGCGGCGAGGGTAAAGCGGCGGGTCCGGGTGGGAAACGCGGTACACGAGCCACAGCCGTCGGAAGGATGAAGGTAGAAGGCAGAAGGATGAACAAGGGCCACACAATGCTCTTACGTCGAGAGCCCTTCTCCCCCGCGGGTTTTTGCGGGGGAGAAGGTGCCGATAGGCGGATGAGGGGGCGCTTCACGGAGATGTCATTCGCCCGCCAGCAAGGACCTCGGAACAGCATCGGTAAGTCGCACCTATCGCGTATACGCCCCCCTCATCCGCCTTCGGCACCTTCTCCCCCCGCAAGAAACCGCGGGGGGAGAAGGACTCTCGATGAAGGGGAGCGGCAAGAGCGTCACGGAGGCTACGGGTTAGCGCAACGGAGCGCTGGCGTCTCTGATCCTTCTGCCTTCCGCCTTCTGCCCTCTGACTTCCAATGAGTTTCTCTTCCCCATTCATTCGCCGTCCTGTCGGTACCTCGCTGCTTAGCGCGGCGGTGCTGATGGCCGGCGCGCTCGGGTACATGAGCCTTCCGGTGGCGCCGCTGCCGCAGGTGGAGTTCCCCACCATTTCCGTCTCGGCCAACCTTCCCGGAGCCGACCCGGAGACGATGGCATCGTCCGTCGCCACACCGTTGGAGCGCCAGTTCGGACGCATCGCCGGCGTCACGCAGATGACCTCGAACAGCTCCTCGGGATCGACCAACGTCACCCTGCAGTTCGAGCTCGACCGCGACATCGACGCCGCCGCCCGCGACGTGCAGGCTGCCATCAACGCCGCGCGCGGACAGCTCCCGGCCAACCTGCCGTCGAATCCGAACTGGCGCAAGGTGAACCCGGCCGACGCGCCGATCATGATCCTGGCCATGACCTCGGAGGTCATGACCCAGCCGCAGATGTACGACGTCGGCGACTCCGTGCTGGCGCAGAAGATCGCGCAGATCGACGGCATCGGCCAGGTCTTCGTCGGCGGCAGCTCACGTCCCGCCGTCCGCATCGAAGCCAATCCCCTGCTGCTCAGCCAGATGAACGTCGGCCTCGACGCCGTGCGCACCGCCCTCAGCGCCGCAAACGCCAACCGGCCCAAGGGCGCCGTCGCCGGCACCGACCGCGCCTTCGTCATCAATACCAACGATCAGCTCTTCAAAGCCAACCAGTACCGCAGCCTCATCGTCACCGCGCGCGATGGCAAGCCGGTCATTCTCTCCGAGGTTGCGGAGGTGAAGGACTCGGTCGAGAACATCAATAGTGCCGGATCGGTCAACGGAAAGCCGGCCATCTCCCTCGTCCTCTTCCGGCAGCCGGGGGCGAACATCATCGGCACCGTCGACCGCGTCCGTTCGCTCCTCCCGCAACTGCGCGCCGCCATTCCCCCTTCGATCCATCTCGACGTCGTGCTCGACCGGACCGGTACCATCCGCGCCTCGGTGATCGACGTCGAGCGCACGCTGGTCATCTCCATCGCCCTGGTCATCCTGGTCGTTTTCGCGTTTCTGCGAAGCGGCTGGGCCACCGTCATCCCCAGCGTGGCCGTGCCGCTCTCGCTGGTCGGCACGTTCGGCGTGATGTACCTGCTCGGTTACTCGCTCGACAACCTCTCGCTCATGGCGCTGACCATCTCCACCGGCTTCGTCGTCGACGACGCCATCGTCGTCATCGAGAACATCACCCGCCATCTCGAGAACGGACTGCGTCCGCTGGAAGCAGCGCTCAAGGGGGCCGCGGAGATCGGCTTCACCGTCTTCTCCATGAGCACCTCGCTGGTGGCCGTCTTCATCCCCATCCTGCTCATGGGCGGCATCGTCGGACGCCTCTTCCGCGAGTTCGCCGTCACCCTCAGCACCGCCATCGTCATCTCGCTCTTCGTCTCGCTGACGACCACGCCGATGATGTGCGCGAAGTTCCTCACCCCGCCCGGCGACCGGAAACACGGCCGCCTCTACCGCTGGAGCGAGAAGGCCTTCGACCGGCTGCGCGGCGGGTACGAGCACGCACTCGACTTCGTCCTGGCCAACACGCTCCCGGTGCTCCTGGTCACCTTCGCCACGATCGGCTTCACGGTCTACCTCTACATCATCGTCCCGAAAGGCTTCTTCCCGCAGCAGGACACCGGGCGATTGAGTGGGAATGTCCAGGCGGCGCAGGACACATCGTTCCCGGCGTTGCTCTCCAAGCTCAACACCTTCATGCGCATCGTCGAGAAGGACCCCGCCGTCGAGAACGTCGTCTCCTTCACCGGCGGAGGACGCGGCAGCACCTCGGCGAACATGTTCATCTCGCTCAAGCCGCTCAGCGAGCGGAAGGCGTCGGCGCAGGAGATCATCGCCCGCCTCCGGCCGAAGACGGCGCACATCCCGGGCGCGCAGCTTTTTCTCAGCGCCGTGCAGGACGTCCGCGTCGGCGGCCGGCAGAGCAACTCCGACTACCAATACACGCTGCAAGGGGACAACGTGGCCGAGCTGATGTCGTGGTCGCCGAAGCTCGAGCGGGAGATGCACAAGCTCAAAGAGGTGCGCGACGTCTCCAGCGATCAGCAGAACCACGGTCTGCAGTCGACGGTCATCATCGACCGCCAGACCGCGGCGCGCCTCGGCGTCTCGCTGGCCGCCATCGACAGCACCCTCTACGACGCCTTCGGCCAGCGGCAGGTCTCGGTCATGTACAGCGGCATGAACCAGTACCACGTGGTGATGGAAGTCGATCCGAAGTTCAGCATCTCGCCGGCATCGCTGAGCAGCGTCTACGTCCACTCATCGGGCGGCCGCGACGTCCCTCTCAGCGCATTCGCCAGCTTCGGCATCGATCAGACGCCGCTGTCGATTCCGCACCAGGGACAGTTCCCCGCCGTGACCATCTCCTTCAACCTCGCGCCGGGCGTCTCGCTCGGCGAAGCGACGACGGCCATCGAAGGGCTGGAGCGGACGATGAGCATGCCGTCGTCGATCCACCCCGGCTTCCAGGGAACGGCGCAGGCCTTCCAGGCATCTCTGAAGAATGAACCGATGCTGATCCTGGCCGCCCTGCTGGCCGTCTACATCGTCCTGGGCATCCTTTACGAAAGCCTGGTGCACCCGATCACGATCCTCTCGACCTTGCCCTCGGCTGGAGTCGGCGCGCTGATCGCGCTGCTGATCACGAACACCGAGTTCACCATCATCGCCCTGATCGGCATCATCCTGCTCATCGGCATCGTGAAGAAGAACGCCATCATGATGATCGACTTCGCCCTGGAGGCGGAGCGCAAGGAAGGGAAGAGCCCCCTCGACGCCGTCCGCGAAGCATGCCTCCTCCGCTTCCGCCCGATCATGATGACCACGATGGCCGCCCTCTTCGGCGGCCTGCCTCTCGCCCTCGGCGCCGGTGTCGGCAGCGAGATGCGCCGCCCCCTCGGCATCGCCATCGTCGGCGGCCTGATCGTGAGTCAAATGCTGACCCTCTTCACCACCCCCGTCACCTACCTCTACCTCGACCGCCTCCGCTGGCGCGCCCGCAAACGCCACGCCGCCGTGCACAGCACGGCGTAGTTGCGCAGCGCGTAAGCGCGCAGCGCCGGAGCGCGCAAGCGCGTAGCGCCGGAGCGCTGGCGTCTCGCCGGCTGGCCCGGCGGCGTCTCGCCGCCGGCCAACCGAACACGCAAATGTTCATTGAAACCCAGCAGCAAGAAGTCCTCGATCGGTGGTTACAAGCAAGTGTTGCGTACACGTCAGACCGGGGGCGAGACGCCCCCGAGCCAGATGAGATGAGAAGGCCAACCTCCTTGCGAAGTCGCAGAATCTGCGCTGCAAAGGTCAACGTGCTCAAGGCACAGAAAGGAGATTGGCCATGAAGAAGTCTATCAAGGGAACGCGTCGTGAGATGAAGATCGATTGGAGCGAGGTGTCGGCAGTGGGGATCGACCTTGGAGATCGTTTCTCCCAGTTCGCCTGCGTCAACGTCGGTGGTGAGCGGATCGGGGAAGGACGCGTACCGACGACGGCCGCAGCGATGGAAAAGCAGTTCGGAGCAGTTGGAGCGAAGCTGATCGCCATCGAGACAGGGACCCACTCGCCGTGGGTGTCGCGACTACTGGCGCGGCTTGGACATCACGTCACGGTGGCGAACTCGCGCAAACTCAGGTTGATCTACGAGAACCGCAGGAAGAATGACAAGGTCGACGCGGAGTACCTGGCACGGCTAGCGCGCCTTGACCGGAAGCTACTCTGCCCGGTGGAACATCGAAACGAACGTGCCCAACAGCATGTGGCGTTGTTTCGGGCACGCCAGGAAGCGGTCGAGACACGAACGCGCCTGATCAACCACTTTCGCGGAGCGGTCAAGTCGATGGGAATGCGTTTGCCGGCATGCTCGGCCGAAGCATTCGTCAAACGAGCGGCGACGGCGCTGCCGGCGGAGTTGAAGTCCGCTCTGGAACCACTACTGACGTTGATCACGGTAAGCAACGAGCAGATCAAGAAGTACGACCGAAAGGTGGAGGGCCTGATCGAGGACGAATATCGTCAGGTCCAGGTGCTCACGCAGATCGCAGGTGTGGGCGCGCTGACGGCAGTGGCCTTTGCGGTGACGATCGGGGACCGGAAGCGATTCGCTCGTAGCCGCACGGTGGGGGCGTGGCTCGGTCTGTCACCAGGACAACGAGCTTCCGGTAAGCAGGATCCACAACAACGGATCACCAAGGAAGGGGACAACTATCTGCGTCATCTTCTTGTCAACTGCGCACACTACATCCTCGGCCCGTTTGGTCCGGACTGCGATCTTCGCCGCCACGGGGAGGCCATCGCAGCACGAGGAGGAATGAACGCCAAGAAGCGAGCAGTCGTGGCTGTGGCCCGCAAGCTCGCTGTGCTGATGCATCGGTTGTGGTGCACCCAGGCCATCTACGAACCGCTGCACAAAGGAGCGACCGCTATCGCGGCATAAAACCAAGGAGAAACGATCAGCAAAGAAAAAAAGCTTGATGCCTCGTCCGGGTGACTGCGTCCGCCGGCTTGGTCTTCCTCGCAAAGCGAACGAAAGACCGTGAGCCAGATTGCAGCACCCACTCTCGGACCTCAGCATGCACCGAGCGCCAGAGTGCGCTCATTCAGAGTGCGAATGGAAGCAAGGTCACGACGAAGCTTCAAAAAAGGTGGCGCCGCCAACGGCGGCGCTCTTGACTAACCTGGCCTTCTCATGGAAGCCGGCGAGACGCCAGCGCTCCGGCGGAGACGCGTGAGACGGCGGAGACGGCGCACGACGCCCGTTACCGATCCATCTTGGCCGCGAGGACAAAATCGGCGCGCGTGAGCCCGTCGACTTTGTGCGTCCAGATCTTCACACCCACTTTTCCCCAGGATAGGTAGATATCGGGATGGTGCCCTTGCTCCTCGGCGATGGCGCCGATGCGGTTGGTGAAGGCGAGGGCCTGGGCGAAGTCGGGGAAGGTGAACTCTTTCTCGAGATGATGCTGATCGACGACGCGCCAGTCGCCGCCGAGCGTCCGCGCCAGTTCGGCCAGCTCCTCCCCTTTCATCGCCGGAATGCCTCCGCTGCAGGGGATGCATTTCTCGTCCGCCAGCGCCCGCGGCGGCTCCCGCTTGCGGATCCAGGCCGCCAACTCGTCGGCGGTGACGCGGTGGCGGAACGCTTCCTTGCCGTCGACATAGATGACCGGAACGTCGTCGGTGAACTTCGCCCGCAGCGCGGGATCCTCGTCGATGTCCACCAGCGTGATCGAGAGGGGCAACTGATGCAGAACCACCGCCGCGCGCACGGCGGCCTCCGCGGCGTCGCAGAGCGAGCAATCGTGGCGGGTGTAGAAAGTCACTTCATGAGTCATCGCATAAACTCCGCCGCCGAGGATACCTGATGGACGTGAAAACGAACGCTACGCTCGATCTCAGCGGCAAGACTGTCGTCATCACCGGCGCCTCACGCGGCATCGGCGCGGAGACCGCGCGGCGGATGGCGGCGGCCGGCGCGCGGGTGGTGATCAACTACCACGGCAGCGAAGCGGCAGCGAATGCGGTCGTAAGCGAAATCGGCGGGAGTGCCATCGCCATCCGCGCCGACGTGGCCGATCCGGCGGCGGTGAAACGGCTGATCGAAGCGGTGGTGACGCGCTTCGGATCGATCGACGTGCTCGTCAACAACGCCGCCATCTTCGAATACAACCCCTTCGACGGCGACGACTACGAAGCGTGGCAGTCCGGTTGGCGGCGCACGTTCGATCTGAACGTCTTCGCGGCCGCGAACGCCGCCTGGCTGGCCATGCGCGCCATGCGCCAGAGCGGCGGCGGGAAGATCATCAACGTCGCCTCGCGCGCCGCCTTCCGTGGCGAAACCGAGTTCGCCGACTACGGCGCGTCGAAGGCGGCCCTGGTCAACCTCACCCGCTCGATCGCCCGCGGCTGCGCCAAGGACAATATCGTCGCCAGTTGCGTCGCTCCCGGCTTCATCGAGACGGAGATGGCCAAGCCGGAGTTGGAAGCGCATCGCGAGGAGATCCTCAGCCAGATCCCCCTGCGGCGCGTCGGAAGCGTCGGCGATGTGGCCGGCGTCATCCTCTTCCTGGCCTCGCCGATGGCGGATTACCTGAACGGTGTGACGATCGATATCAATGGTGGGTCGTGGTTTCAGTGACGCGGTTGCGGGGTCTCGCGGTATTCATTGACTCCGGGAGTGTATTCACCGCCTTGCGGAGTCCCATCAACTGCTCCGCTCGATCAGCCAACTGATCCGAGTGTCCACTATTGTGGTCAGTGCGATCAATCGGGCCAGGACAACAGTCGGCTCGGCGTCAGCCTGGAACCTGGTTACCGCGAGACCGCGCAACCTCGAGACCGCGCAACCCCAGCCACTCAACCCCGAGACCACGCAACCCCACCCACTACCCCTTCACTCTCCTCAGCAACCGCAGCACCCCCCGCGCGCCGCGCCAGACGTAGAGCGCGGGCAATGCCACCGCGGGCGCGGATGGAAAACTCTGGCGCATGAAAGCGGCTGGCGGAAGCGCCAGTTCGCGCAACCTGCGCATGCGCGAGCGCCAGCCGAGTGCCTCCAGATCGCCGCGGAGGACCGAGGCGTGACGGCGGTTGCGATCGAGGAAGGCCGCCGAGGGCTCGGCGCGCGTCCGCTCGTCATCGGTCAGCCAGTCGGTGGCGCGATCGTGCAGCGACGTTGCGAACCATCCGTCCGCGAGATCGATCGAGCGCTCGCAGATCGCCGCCACGCGGCGCTCCGCGGCCAGGCGCCAGAAGCGCGCGTGCTCGTCAGCACTCATCGACTCGCGCAGCAGGTGGATGTCGTACAGCCAGATCAGGCGCTCGTTGTCGTGATGATGGGCGACGCGATGAATACAGGCCAGCAGAAGTGCGTCGACGTGCGATGGCACCAGCGCGCCGGGGGCGATACGCGGCACCGCGATGGCGCGGCCGATCAGCTCATCGAACGGCAGCGCATCGCGGACCACCGGGGAGTTGGACACATCCCAATGGACGTCGTACACATGGCCGGCCCGGACGAACGATTGCTGCCGGACGGCCAGCGTATCGCCGCTGGTGAGCCGCGACTCATACCCGAGGCCGTGCATGAGTTGGCGCACGGCATCGATATCCGCCTCCGCGATCAGCAGATCGGTGTCGCCGCGCGGCCGCAGCTCCGGCGCGTCGTAGAGGTCGTACGCCAGACCCGTTCCTTTGATGATGACCACGCGAATGCCTTGGCTGGCGAACGCGGCCAGCAGAGAGCGGAGATCCGCAAGCCGTAGCGACTCCATCGCCGCGGCGCGGATGGCGGCGTCACGAAGCGCGGCGTGAATCGGCCACGAATTGTCAGGAAGAGATGCATAGACGAGGGGACCGGCGCCATGTTGTTGAATCGACTCGACGAATCGCGCGGCATCCTCGCTCCCCGCCTCCTCCGGCCACGGCGCCGGCTGTCCACGCAGCAGCGCGCGCAAAGGAGACTGAAACACCGCCGGGATCGGCAGCGGATCGAGGACGTCGGCCATCGGTGCTCCTGCCAACCTCTGCCACCCGCGCAAAATTCAAGATGACGGCGCGGACTTTGCTCAAGTCGATGTATGTCCACGATCGTCATCCTCGCCGTCGTCGTGCTGGCGGTGATCCTCGCCATCGGCCTGGCGTACGTCCCGTTGCGTCTTCTGCTCGGCCACATCGCCCGTAACGTCCGCGAATTCATCGAACGCCAACGCGAGCGCCGCTCCGTCGACCGCGCCACGGGAGACAGGAGGAAGGTCTAGCTGCGGCTCCGCCGCGTTGTCTGCGCTTCGCGCGTTGTCTGCCGCTGCGGCGGCGTTGGAGATGTCGATACGTTTCGCCAGCGGATGCAACACTCAAAAGCGAACGCCGATGTGGCCTGGCGACACCACGCGCCGCGCGCAGACAACGCGGCGATAGCCGCAAACAACGCGCGACAGCGCAGACAACGCGGCACAGCCGCAGTTACCGCTCCCCGACCGCCTTCTCTACCGCCGCCTTCAGCTTGGCGTCGTTCGGCATGATGGCGCCGATCTGGCGCCAGACGATCTTTCCGGTCCGGTCGATGAGAAGCGACGTCGGCAGGACGGTCGTCTGCACGAGATTGGCGATGCGTCCCTCGGGGTCGACGGCGATCGGATAGGTGATCTTCTGCTCCGCCACGAACGTCTTCACCGCCTCGGTGTCGCCTTCGTCGACGCTGACACCGATCACCTTCAGCCCCTTCGCCGCGTACTGCGTCTGCAGCGCCTGCAGCTCCGGGGTCTCGAAGCGGCACGGCCCGCACCACGTCGCCCAGACGTTGAGGAAGACCACGTTCCCCTTTTCGGCGGCCATGGTCATGGCCTTGCCATCGAGATACTTCGCCGAATACGGCGGCATCGGATCGCCGACGTCGGTTCGTGCGGAGGAGAGGTCCGCGGGCTCTTCCTTCGCCGTCTTTGATGACGGAGCCGATTTGGATGCATCCGCCTTCTTCGGCGGCGCTGGTTGGGAAGTCTTGGTCTCTTGCTTCGCGCACGCAACGACAAGGAACAGCGTGCAGAGGGTTGCCAGGGTCGATTTCATCGTCATAGTCACCATTCTCGAGTTTTGATCATGAACAACAGAAGCGCGCTGACGGCCTGCTCTCTCACAGTCCCTCGCCCGGTTTGGTCGGTTCCATGTGCAGCGCGTCATTCACCCTGTTGAAGTAGTTGAACATTCCTGCCATCGCCGAGATCTCCACGATCTCTCCCTCGTCATAGTGCTGCCGTAGCCGCGCGAACAGCGCATCGTCGATGCCGTGCGCGTCGAGCGTGAGCTGCTTCGCGTACGCCAGCGCGGCCTTTTCCTTTTCATCGAACGGACCGTTCTCGAAGTCGAGCAGTGCGTCCATCTGATCGTCCGTTGCCCCGTGCCGCGCAGACTGCGCGGTATGCGAACGGTTTCAATACTCGCAGGCGTTGAGGCGCGACACCAGCGTTGCCACGAGCTCCTTGGTCCGCACCGAGACCGTCCCCATGTTCGTCACGGCGTTCAGGTGCGCCATCATCGTCTTCAGAATCTCAGGCCTGTGCGCGTAGACCCGAAACATGTTCGGCACATTGCCGCGCTGCGCGCCGATCTCCTGAAACTTCTGCCGGATCTCGTCCGTGACCTGTTCTTTCGTGAGCTTGGTGAGGCGGGCCATCGCTTCCTCCAGACACAAACGCCCCGCGTTTCCGCGGGGCGCAATCGTAAGCGAATTGATGATGTCCGAAGGTTACTCTTCGGTCTCGGTCTTGCCCTTCTTGATGACTTCCGGCTCCGGCACGGCTGCCACTTCGACCGCCGCAACCTCGGCAACGACCTCGGCACGTGCCGTGGTGACGCCGACGATGACACGGTGCGGATCTTCCTCGATCTTCACGCCGTCGGGCAGCTTCAGGTCGGAGATGCGGACCTGCTGGTGCGCGCCGAGGTTGGTGATGTCGACGTCGATCTTGTCGGGAATGGCGTTCGGGAGACACTCGACGTGGAGATCGCGCATCTGCCAGTCGAGAATGCCGCCCTCTTTGACTCCGATGGAGCTTCCGGTGAGCTGCACCGGAACGGTCACGCGGATCACCTCATCCATCACCACGCGCACGAAATCGATGTGGGTCATGCGGCGCGAGATGGGGTCCATCTGCATGTCCTTGATCATGGCGTGGCGCTGCTGATCGGTGCCGGCCATCTTGAGCAGGAAGATGGAGCGGATGCCGTGCTCGCTCTTCTGGATCAGATCCGAGACCGCCTTGCGCTCCACGATGATGGCCACCGGCTCTTTGTGACCGCCGTAAACGACCGCCGGGATCTTGTTGTCCTGGCGCAATTTCTTCGCGTACTCTTTTCCCGAGCGCTCGCGACGGGTGACTTCCAAGGTGACCTCAGCCATGATGCAGAAACTCCTTCTTCCGGTGTGGACAGCGAAACGATGTTAAGTCGTTGATGGGGCAGTGTATTCCCTGGGTGGTTGTCGGTGGTTGGTTATCGGTTATCAGTTGTCGGTTATCAGTTTGTAACCGACAACTGACAACCGATAACCGCTTCACCGCCCCATCACATCTCAAACAACGAGCTCACCGAATCCTCGTCGTGAATCCGCTTGATGGCCTGTGCCAGGAGATCGCCGATCGACAGCGTGGTCAGTTTCGGGCACTCGGCCTGTTTGTCGGCCATCGACATGCTGTTCGTGGCGATGACGTGGACCAGCTCGGAACTGTTGATGCGCTGAATGGCCTTCCCCGAGAGCACGCCGTGCGTGAACGAGGCGGAGATCGACCGTGCCCCTTTTGCCAGGAGGGCGTCGACGGAGTGGATCAGCGTGCCGCCGGTGTCGACGATGTCATCGACGACGAAGACGTTCCGTTCCTTCACGTCGCCGATGATGTTCATGACTTCGGTCTGATTGGCGCCGGTGCGGCGTTTGTCGATGATGGCCAGCGTGGCCCCGAGCCTCTTGGCATACGAGCGGGCCCGCTCCACGCCGCCGGCATCCGGCGAGACGATGGTCAGATCCGGGAGGCCGAGGTCGCGGAGATGCCGGACGATGACCGGGGCGGCAAAGAGGTGATCGACGGGGATGTTGAAGAAACCCTGAATCTGCGACGCGTGCAGATCGAGCGTGAGCACGCGGTCGGCGCCGGCGGCCGTGATCAGGTCCGCCACCAGCTTCGAGGTGATCGGCACGCGCGGCTTGTCTTTCCGATCCTGCCGGGCGTAGCCGTAGTACGGCAGCACCGCCGTCATCCGGCTGGCCGAGGAGCGCTTGAATGCATCGAGCATGATCAAGAGCTCCATCAGATTGTCATTCACCGGCGGCCCGGTCGGCTGGATCACGAAAACGTCGGCGCCCCGGACGTTTTCGTCGATCTGCACGTAGTTCTCCCCGTCGGAGAAGCTGTAGAGCGACACGTGGCCGAGCGCGATCCCCAGGATGTCGCAGATCTCCTGCGCCAGCGCGGGATGGGATCGTCCGGTGAAAACTTTGAGCGGACCGTACAAAGCGGCGCGATTATACCGACTCGCACCACGCGCACTTCACGGAATGCTCACAAAGTCCGTGCCGTTAGGGGACACGAACCATGAGAGGAACACACGGGTGGGCAGAAGTCTCGCGCGAGCGCAAGCGCGAGATCATCGACGCCATCGTCGCCAATACGCCGACGACGGGGCCGGTGCATGCCGAGCTCGACCTCACCGACCGCTGCAACGTGGCCTGCTACTTCTGCAATCAGCAGGACCTGCGCACCAAGGAACAGATCCCGATCCAGAAGACGACGGAGTTGATCGATGAGCTGGCCTCGACCGGCCTCCGCTCCGTGCGCCTCTCCGGCGGCGGCGACCCGCTGTTTCATCGCGAGATCAACGACGTGCTGGCCCACCTCGCCAAACGCGGCGTCGTGGTCGACAACCTGACCACGAACGGCGTGGCCCTGAACCACGACATCGCCGGCTATCTGGTGAACAACAAGGCCCGCGAGGTGATCTTCTCGCTCAACGCCGTCGATGCCGCCGACTACGCGCGGATGATGAAGGTGAAGCCGGCGCTCTTCGACAAGGTCATCACGGCGATCAAGACCCTGGTGGAGGTTCGCGGCGATTCGATCTATCCGTCGATCGTCCTGCAGTTTCTCCTCGATCGCTCGAACATCACCCGTATCGTCGAGATGTACGACCTCGGCCGCTCCCTCGGCGTCGACCGTATCGCCATGAACGCCGTGCTGGAGATCCCCCGCGAGCGCATCGACCGCGAGCTGCTCCTCCGCCCCGAGGATGCCGATCTCGCCGAACCGTACGTCGAACAGGTGCTGCGCAAGGACGCCGACGCCGGCCTCCTCCAGATCGACTTCGCGGTCTATGGCTGGAACAGGATGATGGACCGCGTCCGCACACGCGCCGGCACGGTGTCGACGAACATGTACCCGACCGCGCCATCGTTCCGCGACCGCAACGACGGCTGCTTTTTCGCCTGGTACACCGCCGCCGTCACCGGCAACGGTGACATCCGCCCCTGCTGCCTGCTGCTGAATCCCGACGTCCCGCCCCTCGGCAACGTGCACGAGAAGTCGATGTCCGAGCACTGGCGCGGCCCGGCGTTCCAGAAGATGCGCGACGAGATGCGCGAGGTGCTGCTCCGCGGCGGCAAGGTCGAATACGACCCGAAGCGCTTCACGATCCTGAAAGAGGTCTGCGTGAAGCCCGGCCTCTGCTGGCTGAAGAACATGTACTTCCGGGTGGATGAGGAGTTCTACGCCGAGCTGGATGCCAAGCTGGAGAAGGTGCGGAAGAAGGAAGTGCGCTGGCTGGGCACCCCGAAGCAGATCAAGCGCCGCGCCGACGTCTATCTCTACGATCACCCCAAGGTGAAAGAACTGGTCAGCGGCGAACGTTTACGGCGTACGTACGACTGGCTCCGCGACTCGACGCGGCCGCTGCGCGTGGCCCTGAAACGCCACCTGCACATCAACCTCACCGACGCCGCGTAGTACAATCGGTTCCCTTCCGTGCGCGCCCATAGCTCAGCTGGATAGAGCGTCAGCCTCCGGAGCTGAAGGTCGTAGGTTCGAATCCTACTGGGCGCACCAACTCCACTGCAACACAACCTTCTCGAGGAACTTACGCCCACGCTTCGACCCCTTACCGGGAGTCGACAGGTATCGAATCTGCGGGCTGTTCCGAGTGTGCAGGTGGCGACCCTTGGGACGAGACCGGCCGACACTGCACAGACCTGTCACCACGAAGTTCGATCGGTTCTGCACCCGTGTACGTACCCACGACCGCGCTGCGAACCTCCCTGCCCGCCGGCGAAGCTGACCCAGACGGTCGCCCGCGGACTGGACACTCATTTCCGGGAAGCTGTACTTAGCATTAGCTTCGCTCGCGGCCCTCCTCGGCGGTGTCTTTTCCTACGTAAACGACGCTCTACGATAGGCTTATACAGCCTTGTATCTTGGTAGAATCCGGAGTCAGAAGAGTCCGAATGACTTCCCAGAACGTCGACCAGGTCTCCAGCCAATCCTCGCAAACGCTATGGGTAAACAACAGGAAGATCGCGACGACGTGATCATCATTGCCGAATCGTTCATCCGATTCGCGCGCATGCCGTGGGACGAATACAAAGCACACATCGCCGAACACCCCGAAGACTCACTCCACTCACTTCAAATGCCTGACCGAAAGGGGCATCGACCCATTGGCCGTGACGCTGCCCTCGCATTCGCACGTCTCGCGAAACGCCACGCAGCCACAGATCCAGACGGCGAAGCCGTCGATCTACAAAAACTTGATGAAGCACTGCGTGCCGCCTTTGTCGAATTCTTCGTCGTTCAGTTAAAGCCATACGATGAGCAGAAGTGGTTAGATCGCATGCTCAACCGCGCTACGCGCAACGTCAAAAGCAAGTACGCGCAGCACACTCACTACCTGCCTTGCATCGCCATCTCCAAGCCTCATCCTGACGAGTTTCGTATAGGTCGCGTACGCTTTATTTCGAAGGACAAGTTCTTCGCTGATTATGGCGACAAGATCAAGGCCGATCACGAAGCCAACAACGATGAGCGCGCGGTTCGGCTCGAACGCCTGATCGCTGAAGGCAAGTACCGACCGCAGGACAAGAGATCTGATCAAGAGGCGGAGCGCTTCGATCAAATAGAACTCGATTGGATCAACAACTACTACGGCGAATTCGACTGGGTAGCTGAGGTCACGGTTCCACCATGTAGCTCCAAAATCTCACGAGAGCGTGCTGAAACGACAGTTCGGGCAGCACTCGATGTTCTCAAGCTCTTCTTTGGCTTTCGTGCCGGCAAAGGCTTGCGCCTTGGTCACGACCGTGCCCCGGTAGATCGCACCGCCCATCTCATCCGGGGCATCGACGGTATTTTCCACCACTCTCTCTCTCGCATCGGCAGCGAGGGCATTTTCACCGACGATGGCTGGTACGACGGCATCCGACACAACATGCCATGGGCGCTCGAGGCCGCCGGTTCTGCCATCGCCGCACACCTCTCTCCCGGCAAACCCAAGAGCCTCCACCGCGACCGCTGGTTAGACGCGCTCCACTGGTACGGTCAAGCTGTCTCCGAACAGCTTCCTGCCGCGCAGCTCGTCAAGTACGTAGCGGCCCTAGAACGTCTCACTGTCCTGGAGGAGAGCAAAACAAATAAACCTGGCGGCCAGGGGGTCACCGACGTGGTAACCAGACGAACCGCACTACTCGCGTGGGTTACAGACGATCCGGCTGATCTCGCACGCATGCGGCAAGAAGCGCGAATCTTGTACGACTGGCGTTCATCGTTGATGCATGGTCGCAGGTCGCCACTGACGAAAGAGGTACTCGACGTGATGCATCTGGCACATCGGATCACGCAACGAGCGATGTTCTCCGCCCTCGCCATTTACGTACAATTGGACATGGACGGGAAGGTCGAGCCGAAGGATCTCGAAGCGCGTTTCGTCGAGATCGAAGTCAATGCCCACCTATCGCAGTCGCATCATGATTACTCGTTCGCGGACTACCTCGCGCTCGAGCGCGACAGCGAGATCAAGCACGAATTCGATGCGGGAGAGATCCTGGCGATGTCCGGCGAAACGGCGCGGCACAGCGCGCTCGCCGTGAGAATGATCGTCGCACTGGGAAACACATGCGCGCCCGGCTGCACGGTGTTCACCTCCGACATGCGAGTTCGCGTGGTCGCTACTGGCCGCGCAACGTATCCCGACGTCTCAATGGTCTGCGGCCCGATCGAATACGATCCAGAGGACGCCGCGCGCACCACGATCACAAATCCGGCGCTGCTCGTTGAAGTCCTCTCGGTCACGACTGAGAAAGGCGATCGCGGCAACAAATGGATGCACTATCAGCGCATCTCGTCGCTTCAGGAGTACATCCTCGTGGGCCAGGAGGCTCGTGTCGAGATCTTCCGACGCACGTCCTCGGGCACGTGGGAGTACTTCGAAGTCCGAGAAGGGACCGTTCGACTGGCCTCCGGGCCCACGCTCGATCTCGCGGTGCTGTACGCCGATCTTCCGCTCTGAATCGTCGCGCCCGTCGAATCCCGACGCCGCTTCGATCGCAGGTCTGAATCCTGCGGGCACCAATTTTCAGCCTGCTGTAAACTAGTGATATGAGCCAAATCGCTCTCACGCTGAGAATTGACGCTGATCAAGGCGCAGCACTCGAGAACCTGAGTAAGGTCGAAGGGCGTCCCGTCGATCAACTGCTGGATGAGGCCATCACGAGTTACCTCAGCAGGCGGGGCAAAAAAGAACCCAGCTTGGAAGCTAACCTGGCAGCGCTTCGAGAGTATCGTAAGCAGGATCCTGGGTTCGAGCGCGCACTCGACGCGTTCGTGGAAGCCGAGGCAACCCTTGAAGACCCGCTCGAAGGTGAGCCGATTATCGGGGACTTCATCGACGGACAGTTCAAGCCAGCGGGACCTGTTCAAAGCAAGATCCGAGACCTTATAGGTGCCTGACTGGGACGAAGACGGTCCTCAGTTGCGAAGCAACCTCGCGCAAACACGCTAATCGACCAGGACTCTCATCCGCGTTTTCTCAGATCGTCAAGGTCTCCTGTCCACTCCACCTTGCCGCGAAGATCGAGAAGCTGACGGCGGCTTCGTTCCCGGACGAATCGGCGAAGCGCCTCGTTCACGACCTCGCTCTTTGTCCGGCCCTTGGAAACCTTCATGGCGGCTTCGAGTGCCTCGTCGTCAAGATTGAGCGTCGTTCGCATGCGTCTGCACCTTCGGCAACGGGTTGAAATCGACTTTCTCGTAAATCGCCGCGAGTCCGACGTGGCAGTCAACCGACGTGAGGTGGAGGATGCTGTCTGCGTCGCTAATCTCCGACAGAATCCACTGCTCTCCTTCGCGCACGTAGTGCTCGACGCGGACTTTGTCCTGGGCCACGAGAATGTACTCGCGCAGCGTGTCGAGGCGGCGGTAGTGCGCGAACTTCTCGCCGCGGTCGTAGGCCTCGGTCGATTCGGAGAGCACCTCCACGATGACCTGCGGGTTGAGAAGCGTGTCGGTGTGCGCGTCTTCGAAACGTGATTCGCCGCAGACCGCGACGATGTCGGGATAGGTGTACATCCCTGTCGGGCTGACCTTGACGCGCATGTCGACGACGTACGCTTCGCATTCTCTGCCACGCATCTGGAAGCTGATCTCCCGAGCGAAGTTGAGGGCGATTAGATTGTGACGCCTGCTTGCGCCCGACATGGCGTAGATATGGCCTGCGATGTATTCGCTTCGGATCTGGGACTTACGCTCCAGCTCCAGGTATTCGCCGGGCGTCACGAAACCAGGGTTGGGTAACGACATGCGCACATTATGCGCTTGGCTGAGCCTCAGTTCTCGCGTCGGTTGTAGTGAAAGCCGTCGTTTTGTGAGTCCCATCACCTCCCGCCCCCACCGCTCGCTTATATTCCCATCTGACACGCCTCGGTGCCCGCGACTCCTGAGACGGCGTACGCGGCCCGAGGTGTTTGATTTTGGGGAGCATACGACGCGAATTCTGAGACTGATGACCATCCTTCTCCTTGCATCCGTGGTGAAGGCTCAGAACGCGCCGGTCATCATCAGCGTGGATGCGTCGAAGAACCGGCATCCGATCAGTCCACTGATCTATGGTGTGGCCTTCGCCAGCGCGGCTCAGCTCTCCGAGCTCAACGTTCCTCTCAACCGTCAGGGCGGGAACGGCACTACGCGCTATGACTGGATGAGCAATTCCAGCAATCGCGCCGCGGACTGGTTCTACGAGAGCATCGGGGAGACGAGCGCGACGCCGGGCGAGTTTGCCGACACGTTCATCGGCGACAGCGCCTCGGGCGGCGCGTACGCCATGGTCACCGTGCCGATGATTGGCTGGGTGGGCAGGCTCGGGAGCGGGCGCTCCCAACTGGCCAGTTTCTCCGTATCCAAGTACGGCCCGCAGCAGAGCACGGACTACTGGATGCCGGACGCCGGCAACGGCGTTCGAAGCGACGGCAGCGAAGTCGCCGGCAATGATCCCCACGACGCCAACCAGCCCGCGGACTCGGCGTACCAGCTCGGCTGGTTGCAGCACCTGCTCGCCCGATGGGGCTCCGCCGCGAACGGTCCGCTGCGCTACTGCCTGCTCGACAACGAGCCGAGTATCTGGCACGCCACGCACCGTGACGTTCACCCGACCGGTGCGAGCATGGACGAGATCCTGGGCAGGATGATCGACTATGCCGGCAGGGTGAAGTCTGTCGATCCGGCCGCCCTCGTCGCCGGCCCCGAGGAGTGGGGCTGGAGCGGCTACTTCTACAGCGGCTACGACCAACAATGGGGAGCGGCGCACGGGTGGAACGGACCCTTTCCTGACCGTACGGCGCACGGCAATCAGGACTACATCCCCTGGTTGCTCGACCAGATCCGGATGAACGATCAGCGCAACGGGCGCCGTCTGCTCGACGTCTCAGCGTCCACTACTACCCGCAGGGTGGCGAGTTCGGCGACGACGTTTCCACGGCCATGCAACTGCGGCGCAATCAATCCACCCGTTCACTCTGGGATCCCGCGTACGTCGACCCGACGTGGATCGATGACAAGGTGCAACTGATTCCACGGCTCCATCGATGGGCGGACACCTACTATCCCGGCACGAAGATCGCCATCACGGAGTACAACTGGGGTGCCGAGGGCTCGATCAACGGCGCCACGACACAGGCCGACATCCTCGGCATCTTCGGCCGCGAAGGGCTGGACCTGGCCACGCGCTGGACGACGCCCGACGCCGCGACGCCGACCTACAAGGCCATCAGGATGTACCGGAACTACGATGGCAACCATTCGACCTTCGGCGACGTGAATGTCAGCGCTTCGGGACCAAACGTAGATAACGTGGCGCCATTCGCCGCCGTGCGATCATCCGATCATGCGTTAACGATCATGATCGTGACGAAGACGCTGACCGGTGACACGCCGGCCACGGTGACACTGGCCGGCTTCGTTCCCGCGGGCAGCATCGTGCAGCGCTGGCAGCTCGACTCATCCAACACGATCCGCCGGCTGCCAGACCTGCCCGCCGGAACGTCGATCTCCCTCACCCTGCCGCAGCAGAGCATCACGCTGCTGGTCGTTCTCGGCGCCGCGGAAACGGGCGGGCGGCGTCACGCGGCGAGGCACTGATCGCGAGGGAGGTCGGTTGTCCAGAACGACAATCGCAAAGATGAAAACGAAGTTGCTCTGTCAGTTCCACGCCGGCCATGGAAGGGACGGAAACGGGCCAAAACTGGTAAGTCGGCGGACTCCACGAGTCCACTAGTGGACTCCAGGAGTGCGCCGCATCTGCCGAAATGGCTCAGCAACGAGTATCCGCTGCGAAGAATACCTGAGCTTCATTGCGCTGTGCGATGGAAAAGCTTCACGTAGGGCGCATAGTCGACGAAGAAAGCAACCTGGTGGAAGTTCTGCCACCCTTCCGCTCCGCTTCTCGCCGCCATTGGACTCCAGACCAGGTGGAGGTTCATCCGCGTCTTCGGATCGTGCCAGAACGCTTCGAAGGCGGGGTTGACGATGTTCAGGCCCGAGGCGCCGCGTCCGGAAACTCCGGCGAAGGTTAGATTGGCTCGGAGAAGAACCTTGCGGATCTCCAAGCCTGGAAAGCGGCTCGTGTAGGCGAACTCGTTCTGAGCGCGATCGTCCGTCGTCCCGGTGCGAACCATTCTGGCGAAGATCAGAGAGCCCCACATGTCATGACCGCCGATCCGGAAGTAGGTGTCGGCATCGAGGCCAATTGACCGCTCGCGACCCGACAGGTGAGATGTCTCTCCTGTGGTGATAGACGTCATATCGGTCCTGATCGGCTGCCAGCTCAAAGTCAAACGATACCGCAGCATGACGGGTGGCTGTGCCCGGCCGCCCCCCACGGCGTGATACCACCCGAACTGCGCGGTTTCTTTCGGACCCGTAGGTGCAGCGGCCGGCACGGAGTCGGGTGACGGAGGCGTCGGAAAATAGATCGGGTTGCCATTGCAAAGGCACACGCTGACCGGCGTGTCCTTTCCGAACACATCGCTGTGTTTGAAGTCGAACTGGAAATGGCCCACGTAAAGGCTGTTCGCAAGCTGAAGGAAGGCAGTGTTCTGATGAAGAGGACGGTACGCGTCGACGAAGCCGCTCGCGCCGCCGGCGATGAGACGGGACATGAAGACGGCTCCGTCGTGCTGGCGAGGATCGATAGAATCGTCCGTGTCAAAGACCCGGTTCTGTGCCACCGCGGTTCCGGCGAAGATCATCGACGCCAATATGCAATACAGCGGCGTGCGCCGGCGCATCACTTCACCGCCGTCACGTCGACGCTCTTCAAATTTCCGAACGTCTTCTCGTAAAGATGGATGGCCGTGTCTGTCAAGGGTCTGGCCCTGTTCTTGACGATCAGACTTTGAACGATATCTCCGCGTTCGAATTGAAAACCGTTCTCGATGTCCGTCGCGCATTCCTTTAAGAACGGGTCATTCACAAGAAGCTTGGACTTCCCAGCTACGGCGAGCACGCCGGGGCTCCTGTCGTCCGCCGAGAACAGCAGCAACCCGTCGCCGTCAGATATCGCAGTCGTCAAGCCCAGCTGAACGAGCAACCTCTCGGGCGGTATCATGACGTCGCGAACGATTCTCTTTCCCCTTGTCGTTGCTTTCTCCAGGCACTCGCAATCGGAGGGATCAGGGCGGCCATTGCCATTATCTATTTTCTTCAGCTCACGAACATAACTGAAGGCGATTCCGGGGTGAGTTTCGATCGTCACTTGCAGCACGTTCTGCTCGTCACAATCGAATGAGAATTCGGCGACAACCGCATCGTTCTGGTCGTAGTCCTCACCTTGTACAGCCAGTGCACAGTACGTTCGTCCGCCGCCCAGTCGCACGCTAGCGCAGAGTGGCTCCTTCGGGAATGTCGTCCCGCGCCGGTCTTCCCAATTGGTCTCCCAGGTGCGGCTATGTCCCTTCCGCGGTGCCGGGGTAATCGGAGTTGTCTCATCGCCGTTCAGAACGACCAGGAGGTCCCTGCCCTTTTCGCGAAGGACATCACAGGCCCCACTCAACTTAATCCTGACGATGATCTTTCGCTCGGCGCGAGCATTCGCGGTTACCAAGAGGAGCATGAAAGCGCCCATGCCCAGGACACGTGCGAAGCCTTCAAGGCGTGGTGAACTATTGCGCATTACCGGGCCTCCTCTGCCTAACGAACTCCAAGATGCGCGCCGCCGGAAACCGGTCGGATCGTATGTGATATTGACGGGGCCCCAACACGCTCCAGCGATACCCGCGGCTCTGCAATAGCAAAGGAAGCACGTCCCACTCGTCGCCGCCCGGGTCATCCGATTCCTCAACGTCTATCTCTAACGTCAGTGAGCGTGAGCTATGCTCGCTCAGATCCAGATAGTCCTTCGGTGCGAATTGTTTCGATTCCAGTGGCGGAGGGATCTGCCTGGCCGGCGCCAGGCGGATCTTGACCGGTTTGCCTGGTGCGATGACGTTCATCGCCTCCAACTTGTCCTTGTCGCTCAGGTCGAGGGTAACTTCTTTAGCGGGCCAATCATCGCAAATCACCCGGTAGGCAACGAGCGTTGATGGTCTCCGCCCGGTATTCCAAACCTTGAGAATGACATGATCATCGTCCGCACTCGTCACCTTGAACCTTGTATGAGAATCCCGGTCGCTTAGGTAGGTTGCGGCAACGTAGACGCCATTGCAGATAGCGAAGGACGCGAGCACCAGAGACAAAATTGTCGCCATTACCGTAAAGTGCTGTCGCACACCCTGGTACGTTTTGCACTCGTTGCAGAAACTGGCGCTAAACGGTATCCGCTTCCCGCAGTTGCTGCACATTTTTCCATCTGGCCTGGATTTGCAGACGGGACAGCTCTCCCTATCGTCCCTCGATATTTCGCTGCCGCAGACAACACACTTTTTCACCTTCTCAGGCTCTGCGTCCAGAACGGTCGCGCTCATATCCCGGCCCCTTTCCGAATCGCCACCAACCCTACCCCCACCAGCAGCATCGAAAGCACCACCATCCCCCACCCGGAAAGCGTCGGGCCGCCGGTGGCGATGCAGATTGTGTAGGTGGCGCTGGTGAAGCAGCCGTTGACGTCGGTCGCCGTCACGGTGAAGGGGAAACAGCCAACCGTCGTCGGCGTACCGGAGATCGTGAGCGTCGTCTGTGTGGTCGAGGATCCCAGGCCGGGAGGCAGCGTCCCAGCGACAACGAACGTATACGGGGCTGTGCCGCCGCTGGCCGTGATCACCTCGCTGTACGGAACGCCCGGCCAACCGTCCGGCAGTGTGGACGGAGTGAGCGTCACGCCGCCGGTCACGACCAATACGTAGTCGGTGCTGGCCGGACACCCGCTGACCGGATCGATGGCCGTAACGGTGAACGAGTAATCGCCGGTTTTCGTCGCGGTTCCGGACAGCACGCCGCTGGATGACAGCGTCAAACCATTGGGGAGTGTTCCTTTCGTCACGCTGAATACGTACGGCCCCGTCCCGCAACTTCGCGTTAGGGGCTGTTGATAGAACCGACAGGTCGTGGCCGGGGGAAGGACCGGCGGTTCTACGGGAATCGTAGGACAGGTGATGACGACCGTGTAGGGCTGAGAGGCGGAAGAACCACCAGAATCGGCGGCCTTGACGGTGAAGCTGAACGTGCCGGAAACCGCCGGCGTTCCCGAGATCATGCAGTTGGCCAGCGTCAGCCCGGGAGGAATGGAGCCGCCGGGAGCGATGCTGCACGTGTACGGTGGTTTCCCACAACTGGGCGTGATCGGCTGGTTGTACGGCGTGCATACGACTCCTGGCGGAAGGGTCGAGGGCGAAATCGTGATCTGAGAAGTCACGACGACCGTATAGAGACGGCTGACTGTGCAGGACTTTGCGTCTGTGACCGTAACCGGGAAGGTGGTACTTCCTGGTGTCGCCGGTGTTCCGGACACGTTGCCATCAAGCGAAAGAAACAGCCCGGCAGGGAGGCTGCCGGCAGGCGCGCTGAACGTATACGGCGCGGTCCCGCAACTGGCTGTCAGGGTTTCGCTGTACGTTGCACAGGTACTTCCATCCGGCAGCGTCGCCGGCGAAATCTTGATGTTGCAGACCACATGGAGGGCGTAACGCCGCGAACAGCCGGAGGTCTGGTCGGTCACCGTGAACACGTAATCACCGGGCGTGGATGGTTTCCCGCAGAGCATGCCGTCGGGAGACAGCGTCAATCCGGCAGGAAGATCGCTTGAGGTCAGCGGTCCTGTTCCGCAACTGGACGTGATCTTCTGACAATAGACGTCGCACGCGTTTGCCGACGGAAGAGGAATTGGAGGATCGTCGGGCGGGCACCCGATTTCGATTGCATAGACCCGCGTGCCGAAACAACCGTGAGAGTCGGTCGCCGTGATGGCGACGCTGAAGCTCCCCTTCTTCGCCGGCGTTCCCGAGAGCACTCCACCGGTCAGCATCAGGCCGTCAGGCAGCGCCCCGGAGGCCACGCTGAACGAGTACGGCGCGGTGCCGCCGCTGGCTGAGAAGGTCGTATTGCCGTAGGGCGTGCATACCGTACCCTTCGGAAGAGTCGGCGGCGACAACGTGATGGGATCACAGCAAAGCGACACATTGTTGCTATCCAGAGTCACCGCGCCGACCGCCAGGAGTCTGCCGGAGACGCTTGCGCCTGTGCGTAGAGTGATGTCCGCGGGCGTGAGGATGTTTCCGACGAATGTCGTGGACGCGTTGAGCGTGACGGAGCCGGCGGCCTGCCAGAATACATTGCCATTCCAGCCTCCATTGGTCACGAGGACAGAGGCGTTTGGGTCGGTCGTCAGTGTCCCTTGCGTCCTGAAAATCCAGACGGCGTTGGGATCGTCATGGGCATCGAGCGTGAGTGTTCCCGTCAACGTCAGTGGCGACGATGAGCAATAGACGCCAGGACCCAGCGTCATCCCACCCAGATTGGGATTCGTCAGGGGGATGCACGTCCCGCAGGAGAGGAGGCCATTGGAGGCAGCGGTGGCATCATTTTGAGCCTGCTGCACGGTCGAATCGCCGTGGAACGTCGTCCCGATGTTCACGCGCCCGGGAGGAAACCCGGCCGGGGTACCGGAGCTGACGCCGAGATTCCCCGTCACGATGGACAGGCCGGAATTCGTCACCGTCCTGCCGAGCACCGCGAAGCTGGCGGCGGAACGGAGCGGGGGCGCCGGGCACGACCCCGCGGGCATGGCACGGAGCAGCGCGGGAAATCCCGCGATCGCCAGAAACCACACGCCGAGGTTGAGCCTCGAATGAAATCGCATGACGGATTTCCCGCCTGACCCTGAGGACGACATTCTCTTGTTGACCGCTGACATTCCGGCGCAAGGAGCGGCGATGGCGAACCGGCCGACCTTGCGCTGGAGGACCCGTTAGATAGTGTATTCCTGCCTGATGGCGTTTCATGCATTCCCTAAAAATATTTCGCTTGGCGGTACGTCCCTGAAAGATGACGGGCGTTGCGCGGCTTCACGGCGCGTTGTCTGCGCCTTGCAGCGCGTTGTCGGTTGTCTGCGCGCTGCGGCGCGCGTGGTCGTAGATCATCCGTTGCGGTGGTTTTCGTGCCACGCGCCGCGTGGCGCAGACAAGAGTGTCTGTGCCACATTGAACCCTCGCCCTTGCCCAATTCCGGCGAAAAACGAAGTCCAATGTGGCACAGACACTCTTGTCTGTGCTTGGCGGCGAAGCCGCTCATTCAGCGCCAACCGCCGCAACGAACAATACTGACCACGCGCGCCGCAGCGCGCAGACAACCGGCAACGCGCCTCAGGCGCAGACAACCGATCGGCAGGATCGTTCGACCGCTACTGCCCCGCACCCACCCCCGCGTTGAACGATGCCTGCTCGGCGTTCTTGAAGGCGATGCAGTTGTCGATCGCTTCCAGGGCCCGTTTCAGGGAACGTTCGCCGCCGCCGGGGGAGTGGGTGGCGAAGAAGGCTTGCACGTCGGCTTTCGAGGCGGCGTCGCAGAAGGTTGCCGTGGCGCCGGTGATGGAGCCGATGGCGGAGGGGATCTTCTGGTTGAGCACGTCCCAGTGCGCTTTGGCGGCGTTCCAGGCGATCTGTTTCGCGGCGGGGTTGAAGAAGAGGCCTCCGGCCATGTTGGGGAGATCCTGGCTGCGGACCTGATCGCTGTAGATGTAATCGACGGCGCGCGCGATCAGCTTCGGATCGCGGAAACCTGGGATGAGATCGCGGTAGCGTTGGGCGACCTCCGGGGTCGGCGCGGTCTTGACGTGCTCGAGAACCTTATCGAAGAACGCCTCGTCGCCGTTGATGGCGGCGATACCAAGGGCGCGGTCGGCGATCACGGCGTCGACGGATGACGGATCGTTCATGTACTGCTCGGCCACGCGGCGGGCGCCGGCGATCACTTCGGGATCCTGGCCCGCGACCCCGAGCACTCCGAGAGTCATGGCGCGCATGATGCGCTGCTCGCCGGTCTCGCCGGCCGGTGCTTCCCACGTCAGCGGCGCGTAACCGCGCATGACCTGGCGGACGTAGGCCTGCCATGCCGCGCGATTGGTGTCATCGACCAGGCGGCTGTTGAGGAACTCGATGTTGTTTCCGATGGCGGCGACCAGCGGCCGCTCGGCGGGACGCGGCATGGCCCGCAGCAGCGCCAGGTAGTCGGCCACGTCCTCGCGCATGGCGCGGACGAGAAGCCATTCGTTGCCGTGCAGCGAGATCTGTTCGGCAGGCGGCATCTCGCCGACGTGTGCCCGCAGTCCGGAACGCATCGTCGCCGAGTAATCGGTGACGAAGTAGCCGGCACCGTTGCGGCTGAGGAAGATCGGGCGATCGCAGGCCGCCGTCATGTAGGTGTCGATCGGCTTCGAGATCAACCGGCAGGGCGACGACGCCGGGGCGCCCGCTTCGTGACCGCAGATGGGGATGGTCCACGATTGCGGGGCCGCCGGCGCATTGCGTGGCAACAGACGCTCCTGGGTAATGGTCACGGTACGCTTGCCGTCTTCGCCGCATGCCTCGGTCGCATGCAGCAGCGGCGCTCCGGTCTGGTCGACGAACGATTTCATCACCACGTCGAACGGCTGTTTTGTCGCCGTGGTCATCGTGCCCCACCAATCCTCGGCGGCGGCATTTCCGTACGAGTACTTCTTGAGATAGGCGCGGATGCCGTCGCGGAAGGTCTCCTCCCCTACCCAGTTCTCCTCCATCCGCAGCACCGCCGCGGTCTTGCCATACGCGATGCCGTCGAAGAGGGCGTTGATCTCGTTGCGGGTCTCCGCTTTCTGTCGGATCGGGCGCGTGGAGCGGGTGCTGTCGATTCCGAGGGAGCCATTGGTTCCGTTGACCTGATCGAGATCGTTGCGCCATTCCGGGTGCCAGGCGATGAGCGGCTTCGGCGCCATGAACGTGGCGAAACCTTCGTTGAGCCAGATGTCGTCCCACCACTTCATGGTGACAAGGTCTCCGAACCACTGGTGCGCGATCTCGTGCGCGATCACGCCGGCCACGCCGCGCTTTGCTTCCACCGAGGCCGTCTTGTCGTCGAGAAGAAGGGCCGTCTCGCGGAACGTGATCGCGCCGGCGTTCTCCATCGCTCCCGCCTCAAAGTCGGGAATGCCGATCAGGTCGAGCTTCCCGAAGGGATACTTGATGGCGTAGTACTTGTCATAGAACGAGACCGCCGCCTCGGCTGCGGACAGCGCGAACTTGCTGAGGTTCTGCATCCCCGGAACGGAGCAGACGCGGATGGGGATGTCGTCGACGCCGCCGGTGACGCATTGAAAATCGCCGACCAGCATCGCCACCAGGTAGGTCGACATCTTCAGCGTGTTGCGGAAACGGATGGCGTGCTTTCCGGGTCCGGCTGGCGTATCCGAGGCGATGGCGCCGTTGGAGATGGCGGTGTCGCCGTTGTCGACGACGAGCGTGATGTCGAACGTCGCCTTCATGGCCGGTTCGTCGAAGCATGGGAAGGCGCGCCGCGCGTCGATCGACTCGAATTGCGTGACGGCGTACTTGCGCGTCGGCATCTTGCTCAGGTAGAGGCCGCGGAGCTGCGCGCCGAGGGAGCCGTTGAAGCTGATGCGGATCGAGGCCTTGCCGGGAGGGACCGTCTGCGAAAATTTCAGCGATGCCATCTCATTCGGCGCGTCGAGCGTGACGGTCGGATTCAGGAGCTTGCTGCCGCTGGCGACGACGACGTCGTGCAGATCGAGATCGACGCTGTGAAACGTGATGGTGTCGATCGGTTCCTTGATGTCGACGTCGATCGTCTCCTGTCCGCTGAACTTCTCGGCGGCCAGGTCGGGGGTGATGGTGATGGCGTAGTGATCGGGGATGACGCTCACCGGCAACCGGGCGGCGGCGAGCGGAAGAGCGGCAAGAAGAAGGGCAGCGGCGGCGAGCAGTCGTCTCATGCCGCTCAGGATACCGTCAGTCGGAGGCGCGGAAGAGGATGACCAGCACGCCGATGCCGACCAGGATCAGAACAATGGCCAGCAGAAGGTTCATGTTTCCGTTTTGTTTCTCGGGGACGGCGGTAGTGGTCGTGGCAGTGTCCGCGGCGGCAGTGTCGGAGGTCGAGGTCGCCGTCGTATCGGTCGACGACGTTGTCGCCGCAGACGTGGCCGTGTCGGTTGCCGGCGCGGTGGTGGTCGTCGTCGCGGTCGTGGGCAGCGGAGCCGGGGCGGTGGTCGTCGTCGGAACGGGCGGCGGTGGCGCGGTTGTCGTCGTCACGACCGGTGCTTGCGGCGCCACAGTCGTCGTCGCGGCGATCTTTACCGGCGGCACGGGTTTCGTCTTTGGAACCGGCGTCGCTTCGACGGCCGGCGTTTTCGGTTTCGGAGTCGTCGTGGCCTTGGCAGTCTTCTCCGCCGGTTTCTGCTTCGTCTGGTGCGGTTTCGGAGTGGCGCTGACCTGAGCCGTCCTCGGCGTCGAACTGGTCTTTACCGGCGTCTTCGCTGCCGCCTGGGTTGACTTCTTCGGCGCCGGCGGCGCGGCGGTGGGACGATGCGGCCATGCCTCGGGTTGCGCACCCTGAGCGACGCGCGCAGGAGTCGACACGCCGAGGCGGGAGAGGCGGCGGGACGACTCACGCGCCAGGAAACGGCGCGTCTCGCGCGTCGGATAGAGCGTCTTGTCGCCAACCGTCAGCGTATCGCCGGCGATCGTCTTTCCGTAATCGGGATAGTTCTTCAGCGTGCTGAGGAGCGAACCACCCTGCACCGTTCCGTCGAAGAACGAGCCGGACGGAGAATTCATCGCATAGTCCCAGACCCGGCCGATGTCGGCGAAGACCTGCAACGCGTCGTTGGCGGCATTGCGCTCGCCGCCCGGTGGATGAGAGGCGGCCGCGCGCCGTGCATCGTTCAACGCCGTTTTGAACGCCGCATAGTCATCCCCCTCGGCAGTGACCTGCAGCCGGCGCATGCTGGCGCGGAGATCGTTCGACGGCGGGACGGACTTGATGACCTGATCCGGCGCCGGCTGCGGCTCGGTCTCGACGGCGGGGGCGGTTGCGCTCAGATCGGTGGCGCACTCGGCCGGCACCGGACTCTGAGCGCGCGCCAGGACCTTCACCGTCGGATTCAGCGCCGACGTCTGGGCATACGCGGAGAAAGCGGGCGCGGAGAAAGCGGCCGCGGCCACGGCGAGGAGCGCGAGGGCGACCGGCTTCTTCACAAATATCATTTGCAGCTAGTGATTCTAGCCGTAGTTCGGCTTTCCATCGTCCGCACTTCCGGCGGGGAGGTGTTTCTTCACGATTTCAAGGAGATCGCCAGCGGCGAGCGGCTTGGGAATGCAATCGTCGACTTTGAACTGCGACAGCGCCTCATGGCGATAGGTCCGGTCGGCATAGCGTCCGGTCATGACGACGGTTTTCACCTGGGCCAGGGCCGGTTCCTCTTTCAACTGACGGCAGACCTCGCGCCCGTCGAGATTCGGAGTCCAGGCGTCTGCGAGGATCAGGTCGGGGATGTACTCCCGGACCACAGCCCCCGCCTCCTCGGCGTTCCCGCTTGCGATGAATCCGTAGCCGAGGGTCGTGGCGATCGTCTTCACCAGGAGCTGAATGGCCTCATCGTTCTCCAGCAGAGCGATCAGAGGCCGCGTCACGGCCGAGGGCGGCGGATTGGCTGACGAGGCCGTGTCGCGCATGGCCACGATCATCTTGCGCTCGAACAGAACCGCCGGTGCATCGGCCCAGAAGCGCTGGCGATACTCCGCTGCCTTGCAGAAGCAGTTGCCGCAGTGCTCGCAGAGGAGCGTGCTGTCCGGATGCGTACACCACGAGGCTTTCGCGGCGTCGAAAATGTCGCCGCAGGTGATGCAGGCAACCTCGTACGCTTTCCTGTCCGCCATCAGGCCGGCATCGAATTCCTTCCGATGCAGTTCGTAAAGGTTCTCCTGGGCCGGAAGATCGAGCACCCCTTCGAGGTGCCGCTGCAGAAGATTGATGAGATCGGTGATCGACACCGGCTTGGCGAGGTAGTCGTCGATCCCGAAGCGTTCGATGGCCTCACCTCGATAACGAATATCGGTGTAGAGCCCGGTCATCACCACCATCTTCGTATCGCCGAAGAGCGGGTCCTCTTTGAGCAGACGGCACATCTCGCGGCCGTCGAGCTTTAGCAGGAAAGAGTCGGCGAGGATGAGGTTCGGCCGGTAGAGGCGAGCCAGCTCCAGGCCGTCCTGGCCATTGGTGGCGGAGATGGAGCCGTAACGAAGATTGGCACAGACGCGCTGCATGACCGCCTGGATCTCCTCGTCGTCCTCGACCAGCATCACCAGCGGGCGCTTGACTTCGTCCGGGGGGAGATTCGCGGCGATGCCGAGCGACTGGCGCCGCAGCTCCGCGGCCCTGCGCTCGAAGAGGCGCGGCGGCGCGTTCATCCAGAAGGTCTCTTTGTAGGCTGGGGCGGCCTTGCAGAAGCAGGTCAGGCAGTTGGTGCAGACCACCGTCCGCTCCCGGGTCAGGCAGCCGCACCAATCGGCTTCGACGGAATCGAAGGCGACACGGCAGTTGGCGCAGATGATGTCGTACCCATCGCGGACGGGCGTAGGCGTATCCGCCTTCTGCGCTGGCGACACGACCACCTGCGCCGCATCGGCCCGCGTTCTGCTCTGCTTCGCCAGCAGGGTCTGGGGATCGTTGACCGCCGCGCGAACCAGCTCGACCACTTCGTCGATGTCGTACGGCCTGACGGCGATGTCGGCGCGGCCGACGTCGGGGAGGCTCGATGCGTTGCGCGAGGTCAGGACGATCGGCAGATTCCTGGCCAGGCCGGAGATGGTCTTGTAGGCCTTGTCAAAATCGTGGATCCCGGCGTCGAGGAAGATGATGTCCGGACGAAAGCGGTAGATCTCATCGACGGCGTCGACGAGCCGTTCGACGATGACGATCTCGATGCCGAGCTGCCGGAGCCTGGGCGCGGCGGTATCGGCGGTGGCGCGGCGCGATTCGAGGAAGAGGATGCGCCCCTTCCGCTCGGCGGCCGGCGCCGACTTGGCGCGGCGTGTGGCGCTGCTCTCAGCCAGTGCCACCGCCGCCGCGCGACGCGTGGCTGTGTTCTCGCCGCTGACCGTTCCGCGATTGAGCTTCAATTGCGGCGATGGCCCGCGGCGGAAGAAGTTGCGGAAGATTCCCCTCTGCAACGGCGGGGCGGCGGGAGCGGCACGAGGCAGTTGCACTTGCTGCTGCGCTTCCGCGGCCATGGCGGCCTGCCCCGCCAGCGCGGCGTCGAGCTCCGCGCGCATGGCGGCGATGCGCTCATCGGTGCCGCGCCGCACCTTCTCGATTTCCCGCTGCGAATCACGCTCGAGCATCTCCCGCTGTGCGGCCAATTCCATCTGCACGCTCGTCCGGAGCTCGCGCTCGAACTGCTGCTGGAGCTCGGCGCGGAGATGTTCGAGCCGCGCGGCGACGGCTTCCTCGTCGAGATGCGTTTCGACGACAGCCGGCAGGCGTCGCTCTTCCGCGAGCTGCGTTTTCAGCTCGGCACGCTCGGCCTCGATCTCCTGCCGCGCCGCATCGAACTTCGCCTTCAGCGTCACGCGCTCACGCTCGTAGGCGGCCTGGAGCTCGGTACGGCGCTGCTCGAAGCGCGCGGTCTGCTCGCGCTCCATCTGTTCCCGTGCACGGGTGAACTCGTTCTCGATCCTCTTCTTCTCGATCGCGAACCGTTCGGCGGCGACCCTCTCCCCTTCGGCGCGGGCATGCGCTTCGCGCGCAACGACGTCATCCTGACCAGTGATTGCCGCGGCCGCCGTCTCCTCGATCGAACGCGGCATGGCGATCATCGGCACGTACGGCGGGAGGTCCTCCTGCACCTCGACTCTCCGCTTGCGCTGCCGCGCGCGCGCACCCCACGCCACCAGAGGGATGGAGACGAGAATGCTGGCCACGAGGAACCAGACCATCAGCTCCTGATCGACCGTGCGGTTGAAAAGCACGAACAGGAGAACGGCTGAGAGGACCGTCGCCGCCAGCGCACCGATCCAGCCTGACTTCCAAGCGGAGAGGGCCACGGCCGCGGCGTACACGCTGATGAGCGCCAGAGGAAGGATGCGGGGAACGATGAGCCCGACGCCCGTCGCCACGACCACCAGATCGACCGGTATCGCATAGGCGAAGAGCTTCTTCCGGGTGGCGGCGTTCATCGGCCAGGCATCATCTCTTCATCGCCTGCGGCTCGGCATCTGCTGGATCTTGTCGCGGTAGCGGGCCACGTCGCTGGTGATCTGGATGTACGGCAGGGCGCAGGCCAGCTCCTTCTTCGCATCGGCGTAGCGGCCGGTCTCGAAAAGGGAGACGGCGTTGTAATAACGGAGGTCTTCCTCGCCGCGCGAGAACGTACCGAGGTTCCGGAACGCTTCGACAGCGTCGGCGTAATCGCCGAGGCGATAGAGACCCTGGGCCGATGCTGCGATCGTGGCGCGCGACACGTTTGCGGTCTTCAGAAGAGCCAGGTAAACGCGGCGCGCCTGATCGGGCTGGCCGTTCGCCGCCAGCGACGCAGCCTGATCGAGCGTCGGGTCGATGACCGGCGGCGGCGGAGGGGCGGCTGCAACCGGAGCCGGTTCCGGAGCCGGCGCGGGAGGCGTCATGGCAGCCGTCGGCGTAGGTGTCTGAGGTACCGGCGCGACCGCCGGTGCGGGCGTGATGACCGCCGTATGCCTGGCGCACGCGGACAACAAAAGCACGGCAAGAAGTACGGACATGACCGCGGCAGTTGTTCGCATGGAGCCCATTGTCCACGAAAACAAGACCTTTATCACGCGGAGACGCGGAGACGCGGAGAGAGACAAAAAAGTTCTCCCTCCGCGTCTCCGCGCCTCCGCGTGAACCGTTCTCCGCCCTCAGGCATAACTTCAGCAGACATCGACACGCATGACTACTGCTCTGACCGGCTGGAGGCGTGGCGAGCCGCGCGACCTGCTCCTCTCACGCGAGTGGCTGATCACCAACGCCCTCGGCGGCTACGCCTCCGGCACCATCGGCGGCGCGAACACCCGGCGCTTTCACGGCTTCCTCATCGCCGCCCTCCCCGCCCCCCTCGGCCGCACGATGATGTTCAATCATCTCGAGGAAGTTCTCCAAGGGCCGGACGATCTCTGCTGGCGCCTCAGCGGCGACGAGCACGGCGGAAGGGACGTCGTCTTCCCCGAGGACAGCATCCTGGAGGAGTTCGCGGCCGAGAACGGGAAGCCGGTCTGGCGCTTCTCGATGAACGGCATCCGCATCGAGAAGCGCGTTCTGATGCCGCATCTGCAGAACACCTCGTACATCGTCTATCGCCTGCTCGAAGGTCCTGCCGGCCTGCGCCTCCGTCTGCGTCCATCGCTGCACTTCCGCCCGCACGAGGGGCTCGTGGCAGAACCGGTCTCCGACAAGTGGCAGGTTGCGATCAGCGAAGGCGGTTGCGGCATCGAGCTGACGGACGGCCCCGACTATCCGACGCTTCGGCTCCTCGCGTTCGGAAGCCAGTCGACCATTCAGCAGGATCCGCGCGTGTTCGAGCACGTCCTCTACCGCATCGAGAAAAGCCGCGGTTATGAGCACGAAGGGGCTCTCTGGAGTCCCGGCGTCATCGACATCGCGCTCAAACCCGGCGAAGAGTGCGGCGTCGTGGCCTCGGTGGAAAGCTGGGATGTGATCAAGGCCCTCCCCTACGCCGAGGCGGCCGCGGCGGAGAACGAACGGCTCGCGCGCCTGTTGTCGATCTCACATCAGACTGACCCATTCGCGGAATTGCTCGTCGTCGCCGCCGACCAGTTCCTCATCCGTCCGCACACACGCGAGGCCGACGAAGCGCGCGTGCGCGCCACCGGCGATGAACCGCGCACGGTCATCGCCGGCTATCACTGGTTCACCGACTGGGGACGCGACACGATGATCAGCCTGGAAGGGCTGACGCTGGCCACGGGACGCTATCGTGAGGCCGGCAATATATTGCGCACGTTCGCCTCCTACATCCGCGACGGCCTGATCCCGAATCTGTTCCCCGAGGGAGAGCATGACGGGCTGTATCACACCGCCGACGCCACCATGTGGTTCTTTCACGCCGTCTGGCGCTACCTCGCCGCAACGAACGACCGCGAGACGATCCGGGCGCTGATCCCGAAGCTGATCGACATTATCGACCACCACATCCGCGGCACGCTCTTCAACATCCACGTCGACCCGGCGGACGGCCTCCTCTCGCAGGGGGCCGACGGCTATCAGCTCACCTGGATGGACGCGAAAGTCGGCGATTGGGTCGTCACTCCTCGGCGCGGCAAAGCGGTGGAGATCAACGCCCTCTGGTACAACGCCCTGCGCATCCTCGAGCAGCTCCTGCTGCAGGAAAAAGACGACGCCAACGCCCGGCGGATGGACGAGTACGCGAACCGCGCCCGCACGTCGTTCAACGAGCGATTCTGGTACGACGAAGGGCAATATCTGTATGACGTGGTGGACGCGAACGACACCGCCCTTCGCCCGAACCAGATCTTCGCCCTCTCACTCGACTTTCCCGTGCTCGACGAGAGCCGCTGGCGCCGCATCGTCGACGTGGTGAAGGATGAATTGCTGACGCCGGCAGGCCTTCGCTCGCTGGCGCGCTCGAATCCCGATTACAAACCGAAATACGACGGCGACCTCCGCGCCCGTGATGCCGCCTATCACCAGGGCACGGTCTGGGGATGGCTGATCGGCCCCTTCGTCGATGCCTGGCTGCGCGTCCATCCCAGTGACTTCGACGGCGCCGGCAAGTTTCTCGACAGTTTCCGCACCCAGCTCGGCGCCGCCTGCATCGGCACCATCAGCGAAGTCTTCGACGCCGAAGAGCCCTTCACCCCGAGGGGATGCGTGGCGCAGGCGTGGAGCGTGGCGGAAGTGTTGCGGGCGTGGGTGAAGTGCTCGGTGCGATGAGACGATTAGCTCTCCCCTTACTCGAACGCGTCAAGCGCCGCCGCCACCTCCTCGGTAGTCGGCCGCTCCCGATAATCGCTTTCGATCTTCGACCAGCGGACCTTTCCGTCGCCATCGAGAACGAATACCGCCGGCCGGGGAACGCCGTCCAGCTTCTGATGCGCGTACGACGGATCGCGTAATCCGTAACGGTCGATGGTCTCGGCGCGGGGATCGAAAAGAAGGGCGAAGCCAAGATCCCCTCTTCCGTCTTTGGCGATCTTCGTCGCCAGCTCACGGCTCTCCGCGGGCCGGTCGAGACTGATGCCGAAGATGTGGACCGTTGGAAAGGCCCGAGCCAGGGTTCGAAGTCCGACGACCTGCCGGACGCAGTACGGTCACCAGTAGCCACGATAAAAGACCAGAACCACCTTCCCACCGCGCGCCGCGGAGAGTCTGACCGCTTTCCCATCCTGGTCGGCGAGCCTGAAGTCGGGTGCGAGCTCTCCCACGGATGGCGGCCGCATCGCTCGCGGAGCCGCGAGCGCGGAAGCCAGGGCAAAAAGGATGATTGAGGCGAATCGGGTCATGAGAAGGAGTATGCCTCAGCCGAGCGGCGTCAGGGTGACAGGTTGACGTAGACCATCCTCCTATACTTCCCGCGTGCCGACGGCGTTACTGCTCTACCTGACTGTTGCCGTCGTCACGCTTCTGGTCTGGCGACGATGGGTCACGCCGCTCTCGGCCGGCGCGGCGCTCGTGCTGATCCTTCTGCCGTTCCTCTTCATCGGGCCGGCACTCCTGACCAACCGCGTCTACGGCGGTTACGACATCCTCTTTCTCAGCCAGCCGTTCAGCGATTACGCGAAGGAGTACGGCTTCACCAACGCGCACAACGGGTTGCTGGTCGACCATGTGCTGCAGATGGTGCCGTGGCAGCAGATGGTGCGGGAATCGTTCGCACACCACCAGTGGCCGCTCTGGAACCCGGCCATGGATTCCGGCGAAGTGCTCGCCGCCGGCATGCAGGCGGCGCCGCTCAATCCACTGAACCTGATGGCGCTGCTGCTCCCGCTCGGCCTGGCCATGACGTTCACCGCGGCGATGATCTTCTTCCTGGCCGCGCTTTTCACCTTCGCCTTCGCGCGCGAGCTCGCATGCAGCGAGGAGGCGTCGCGCGTCGCCGCGGCCGGCTTCTCGCTCTGCAGCGCCATGGCCTTCTTCGGGACCTGGCCGCACGGGCGAAGCTGGACCGTGCTGCCCTTCGTGTTGCTGGCCGTGCGCCGTGTCGTGCGCGGCCGCGATGTTGCCGCCTTCACGCTGCTGACGATTTCGCTGGTGCTGCTGGTGGTCTTCGGACACCCGGAGACGATGCTGCACGTCGCCACCATCGGCATGCTCTATGGAGTCTTCGAGCTCATCCCGCTCTGGCGCGACTGGCAGCGGCCGACGGCCATCGCCCTCGCCGCCGGCGGGATCGCGCTGCTCCTGACCGCGGTCTCGCTGATGCCGTTTCTGGCCGCGCTCCCTTACTCCTTCGACTATCTCATCCGCCAGACCCCGCCGCCGCCCGCCGCCGCGCACGAGATCTGGAAAGCCGTTCGGGCCACGTTCATCCCCTACTACGGCGGCGCGTCGTGGCATACGCCGACCGGCGAGCTGGACTTTGGACTTGCGCGCGTCGGAAGCGTGACGCTGGCTCTGGCCTTGATCGCCGGCTTCCGGCTCTGGCGCCGACGCGAGGTGCAGTTCTTCGGCGCTCTCTGTGTCATCACCCTTCTTGCAAGCTGGAAAGCGCCGCCTGTCGACGGACTGCTGCGGAAGCTGCCGCTCTTCCGGATCGCCGTGAACGACCGGCTCGGCTTCGCCGCCGCGCTGGCGCTCTCGCTTCTGGCAGCGATGGCATTCGACGCCTTCGCGCGCCGCGACCGGCGCACGGTCATCGTAGTCGCCGCCGCGGTGGCGATCGCCACCGCCTGCTTCTGGCGGATGCAGCTCTCGATCGGCGTCGATCCGAAGCTGCTCATCGCCGGTGCCGCCGCGGAACTGATCGGCCTGGCCCTGCTCTTCGCCGCGCTCGGCGCATCGTCACGCCGCGTGGCGATGATCGTGATCGTCGCCGCCATCGCCGGGCAACGACTCATCGAGGACAGCAACATCCATCCGTCGATCCCGCAGCGGATGTTCTACCCCTCCGTTCCGCTCATCGCCGCCATCCCCCGCGATCCGCTCTACCGCTTCACGGCGACAGGCAACATGGTCATCCCGAACGTGGCCAGCATGTACGGCCTCGAAGATGTCCGCGGCTACTCGGCGATGACCTACTACCCTTATGTCGAAACGATGAAACTGTGGTGTCCCAATCAAAAACGGACCTACCACGACATCACCGATCTCTCCCTCCCCTTCCTCTCCTTCCTCGGCGTCCGCCACGCCATCACCCCGCGCACGATGGAGCCGCCCTCCGGCTGGCGCCTCATCGCCGACGACCGCACCTCGCGTCTGATCGAAAACACACACGCCATCCCCCGCGTCTTCGTCCCCCGCCGCATCCGCTTCATCGACAGCGACCCGCGCACGCTCGAGGAAATGTCCGCCGCCACCGACTTCGCCGACGAAGCCTGGATCCTCACGCACGACGTCCCTCCCCAACTGATCGACAACGGCGCTGCCGTCCTCCACACCCAACGAATCGGCTCCCGCTACGAGATCGACGCCGACGTCCGCTCCGCGTGCCGCATCGTCATCACCGAATCCTCCTGGCCCGGCTGGCGCGCCTACATCGATGGCCGCCGCGTCAAGCTCGAACAAGCCAACCGCGCCTTCCTATCGATGTACCTCCCCGCCGGCCGCCATCACCTGCAAGTCATCTATCTGCCGGACGCGTTCGTGCGCGGGCGGGTGATCTCGCTGGGGACGCTGGCGCTCCTGGTGGTTGGGGTGGGGGTGAGGAGATGGCACCGCCGGCTCTAGGCATCGGCCTTGATCGGATTAAACCACGACACGTTTGGAAAGCGCGCGAAGTCAGCATCCGCGCTACAAACCGTCAAACCGTGCTCTATCGAAGAGCGTCATTCACGAGATCCTTGAAAGACCTGGTCCTTCTCAGACGCTTCAGACGAGCGGCAACGTCTTTTTCAAGAGTAATCGTGGTGCGCATACATCAAAGCGTTTCCGGATCGGTTGTACACCGATCGGCCACGAAGTTCCATCCGAAAGGCTTGAACCACAGAGGCACAGAGGTCACAGAGGGTCGTTTTTCTCTGTGATCTCTGTGCCTCTGTGGTTCAAGCCTTTACAATTCGCCGGTCATGCCTGCCGTCCTCAGCCGCACTACATAACGTGCGGATCCTCCTGCTCACCCCCCGCCCTCCCTGGCCGCCGATCGACGGCGGACGCATTGCCATGGGGCGGCTGGCCGAAGGACTGTTGCGCGCCGGGGCGAGTGTCGAGATCGTGTCGTTGAATCCGCGCAAGCATCGGGTGGCGGTTGTGCAGGCGCCGTTGCCCATGCAGACCATCGACATCGATACGTCGCGGGTGGTGGGGCCGGCGTTATCGAGGGGGACGCCGTTCATTGTCGCCCGTTTCCTCTCCGGCGAATTCCATGACGCGATTCGGGCGGCGTTGCCGCGGTTCAAGCCCGACGTCGTACAGATCGAGAGTCCGTTTCTCCTGCCGTACGTTGCGACTGTGCGCGAGGAGAGCGGCGCGCGGGTCGTGCTGCGATCGCTGAACGTCGAGTTCCGGATCTGGGAAGGGTTGGTGCGGAACGAGCGCAGTGCACTGCGGCGATTCGCGCTCCGTCGCGTCGCCGCGTCGCTGCGCGCGTACGAGGTACGGCAGCTCAATACAGCGGACGCCATCGTCCCGATCTCCACGGAGGATGGTGAGGAGTTTCGACGGCTCGGTTGTATGAGGCCGATGCATGTCGTCCCCTGCGGCATCACGCCTGGCGATCTTCCCGCGAACGCGCCGGAGTCAGGCACGGTCGGATTCATCGGCTCGCTCGACTTCCGTCCGAATCAGGAAGCGGTGATGTGGATCGTCGATGAACTCTGGCCACGCGTAATCGAACGTGCACCGGAAGCGCACCTGTCGATTGCCGGCAGCAGCGCACCCGATTGGCTGCGGCGCCACGCGGCCGGGAAGAACATCGAGTTTCTCGGCACAGTCGATGACGCGCGGGCATTCCTGACGCGAATGTCCGTCGTCATCGCACCGCTCTTCGCCGGCGGCGGGATGCGGATCAAGGTCCTCGAAGCGATGGCGCTTGCCAGACCTGTCGTAGCCACGACCCTCGGCGCCGGCGGGATCGACGTTGAGAGCGATCGTGACATCATCATCGCTGACGATGTGATGGCTTTCGCCGGCGGCGTGACGCGGCTGCTGCGCGAGCCCGGCACTGCGGCACGAATCGGCGACGCAGCAAGGAACACCGTCCGCGACCGCTACGACAACGACACGCTCGCCCGCGGCCTGCTGCGATTCTATGAATCGCTACTTCGGCTCATGTCAGGTGTAATCCGCGGAGGTTGACTCGTGCCCTGCCGGGTCCCGGCCGGTCGATGCTGTCGCTTCCCAGTTCAAGGACAACGCCGGCGATGATATCCAAATCGACTTTCGGCGGCCCGAAATAGTGGTTGCCATCCGACGTGAAGAGCCACCAGGAGTCGCCGTTGAGTGGAACCGTAATGCTTTGCCATTCGTCGGTGATGTAGAACAAGCGGTAGCGTCCCGGGCCAGGCCCAAATGCCCAATGTTGAAACCAGCCGTTGATCACTCTCACGCCCATGGCAACCTCGGCCAACGTTCCCGCGGACGAGGCATCGCTGTCCACACGCGCCTCGAACGTGAGATTCACGTGATCGCCAACGACGACGGCATGCTCGCCGACCGGCCGGAGAGTGAGATTGCACGGCCAACTGCTGGGCTTGTTCTCGAAGGCCACGCTCAAGTGAGGTGGTTCGGCCTCTTCGACCGCGGCGGTAATCGTGCAACCGCGGTAGACGTCCGCCCAGAGGTGGGTGACGGGGTTCGGATTGGCGTAGCGCTGCCGGTCAATTCGAAAATCCTGAAACGTGGCCGTTCGCTGTGTTTCACGGTGAAGTCCGCAGAACGTGTAAAGCGGCAGTTGGCTGAGCTCGAATTGCTCCCACTCGTTATTCGGCGCGCGTTGGGCCGGCGGAGCGGCAAGAGGCTGCACGGCACCGCGCAGTTTGAAGTTCTGCCGAAGCAACTGGGTCAGGTCGTTTAACAGGCGCTTTCCAAATGCTTCGATATCGTCCACGTCGCCATAGACCGCTTCCTGCGGCAGCGTTGACTTGAACTCGAGAACGCGCTTTAGCTGCTCGGCGTCCTCCACCGTTTTCGCGGTGAACGGCTCGGTCTTGAAGTAAAGCATGATGACCGGCCGCTCTCGCATTTGCCATGCCTCGTATGCAAGTCGAAACTCATGTTCCGTACCGCTTCGCGCATCGGCCACGGGAGTGCCGAACCGCGACCAGAAGATGCCGACCAGAATGTCGCAGTCCTGAATGCGGAGGGCCTTGTCGATGGCACCTTGCGTCCCGTGCGGATGAAACTGGGGATAGACGTCGGTCTCCCACCGGCGGCAATCGATGTGGTATCCAAGGTCTCCGGCGATTCCGCGATTGAGGTCGTCCAGTGTCGCCGCAATCAGATCGCGTTCGGGCTTCACATCCCCGGGTGATGCGATCACAACGCTCAGATGCTTTTTCATTGGAGTCATCGCCTCGTCCTTAGTTTTAGGAGTGACGGCACGAAGTGTTTCCCTACCTCGGCGTTGGCTCCATCTTTTGTCGCCGCTAACGCGGCCTGCTGCGATTCTACGAATCGCTTCTTTGAAGCGCTCGCGCGCCGCGGATGAGCGCATGTGTTTCCTCTCGCCGAAACAGACGGCTCAAGACGATACGCATCCAGGCAACGCTCACCAGAACGATGCGCGCGGCGGCCGACCACCGGCGCCCGTAGTGCAATGCGCCCCAATCGAGAAGATCGGGCCAGAGCCGTTCGGGATCGTGGCGCAACGCCTCGTTCCCCGCGACCGTTCCACCGATGGCGTGGACGACGCGCGCGTTCTCGACGACGGCAACACGCCAACCGGCCTTACGCGCGCGGAGACAAAGCTCGATGTCCTGGCAGTAGAAGCGGAACCGTTCGTCGAGCGGGCCGGCGGCATCCCAGACCTCGCGGCGAACAGCCATCGCCGCGCCGCTGACCCAGTCGACGTCGCACAGACAAGAGTGTCTGTGCTTTCCACGCTCGGCAGGATCAATGTGGCACAGACACTCTTGTCTGTGCCGACTCCTGAAGAAATGAGCAAACCGCCCCGCTCCGCTGACGACGCCGATCATCCACGGCAGCGTCGGCGTCCGTCCCCCGCTCCACTGCGCGGTACCATCTTCATTCATCAGCCGCGCGCCGGCCACGCCGAGGGTGGGATCGGAGTCGAACGCGGCGACGATGGCGTCGAGTGTCCCCTCTTTCACGACTGCATCGCTGTTGAGGAGCAGGATGATGCGGCCGTGCGCGGCGCCGGCACCGCGGTTCGCCGCCGGGGCGAAGCCGCGGTTCGACTCCCACCGCACGACCGTTACCCCCGGCACCTCACGGCCGAGGATCTCCGCCGTTCCATCGCTCGAGCCGTCATCGGCCACGATGACCTCGGTCGACAGCGGCATCGACGCCAGCACGGCGCGGCAACAGCGCAACGTCATCGGCGCCGTGTTGAACGTCGGAATGACGACGGAGAGATCGGGCATGCGTCCCGTACGTTACCGCGCATGCGATCATCGCCGCCGTGTTCTTCATCGTCGAACATGCGGCAATCCTGACGCTCCTGCTCGCGGTGGCCGCCGCGGCCGGGACTGTCGTCATGGGACCGCGCCTCCCGCTCGCGCTCCGCGCGGTGATGGGACTGGCCATCGCCGGTCAGCTCTTCGTCCTTCTCGGCACGATCGGCGCGCTGCGCCCCTGGACTCTCTGGACATTTGCGGCGATCGCACTGGGCGCAACCGTGATGCCGTCGGTCCGCCGGCTGGATCGCCGGCAACTCACCCGCGGCTCGGCGGTCGCGCTGGGCACTCTCCCCCTTTTTTTCCTCGCGCTCTATCCGCCGCTGGCGTTCGATGAAACGCTCTATCACCTGCCGTTCGTGCGAGCCATCGCACGCTCCGGGGCCATCCGCTTCCTCGCCGAACACCGGTTTCCCGTCTTCCCGCAACTTCAGGAACTGCTCTGCGTCCCGCCCTTTCTGATGGCGGGCGACACCGCCACGCATCTCGTGGCGCTCGCGGAAGTGCTGATCCTGACCGGGTTGATGATCGCGTGGCCGCGGCAGCGGCTGACCGGCTTTCTCGTCGCCGCGCTCGTCCTCGGCAATCCGATCGTCATCCAGATGGCGACGATTACGTATACCGAGGCCGCGCTGATGCTTTTCGTGGCAGCCGGCTTCTACTGCCTCGACCGCAACCCCATCGCCGCCGGTTTCCTCCTCGGCACCGCATGCAGCGTGAAGTACCTCGGCTGCTATTTCGCCGCCGCCGGCTTTGCGTATCTTCTGCTCTTCGGCGCGAATCGCCGCCGTACGATTCCGCTCTTCCTCGGCGCGCTCGCCGCCGCCGTGCTTCCGATGTATGGACGCATCGTCGCGCTCACCGGCAATCCATTCTTCCCGTTCCTGCCGAGTCTGTTCGGCGCAAGTCCCTGGATGCTGCCGGCCACACCGCGAACCGCGAATGTGCTCCGTCTCTTCTGGGACATCACCTTTGCCCGGGAGCGCGTCAACTTCCAGCCGCCCTACTCGCCACTGTTCGCGGTGGCGATGCTGATCACGTTCATCGCCGCGATCCGCGATCGCCGCGCCACGTTCCTCGCGGCCGTCTGCATCGGATACATCGCCATCTTCACCTTCCTGCCGCAGGACTCGCGCTATCTGCTGCCGCTTCTGCCCCTGGTGGCCATGGCCGCGGCCAGCGCGGTCGCGCCGCTGCTCCGCAAGAACGCGATCGTTGCGTTATCGCTGCTGGCCGTCGCGCCCGGCATCGCGTACGCCGGCTACCGCTTTGTCCGTCAAGGCCCTTTGCCACTCACCTCGGCACAGCGGCGGCAATACCTCGAAGTCCACATTCCCGAATACCGCGCCCTGGAACATCGCGGACCGGGACGGATCTACGTTTGCGGGGCGGAGCAGTTGAAGTACTTCGGCGGCGATGACCTGCTCGGCGACGTGGCCGGCCCGTTTGCCTACGACACGATCATGGGCAAGGACTTCCCCGGCAGACTCACGCGCTTTCACATTCGCTACCTGCTGGTCTCGCGTGCGCACTGTCCGGTGGCGTGGCAGCGCCTCCCCTCGCCACCGCGATTCGAGTTGGTATACGCGGATGATGGCGCGACGCTTTGGCAGGTGCAGTAACCCCCCTGGGACCGCGGGCGTCTCGACCGCGCTTGAATCTCGCCATCCTGCTACCTACAGGCGCGGGCGGGACGCCCGCGGTCCCAGGGGCTTCGCCGTTCTCGACCTGTAACGGCCCTAGAATCGCGTCGCAGTTGACGATCATCGAATCGATTCGCAGGGTTTTCGGCCGTGGGCCGCTCGACTGGACGCGCGGCGTGGGGAGGCCGCGGGCCGCGCCGCCGGAGACGGTCGATGTCATCGTTCCGATCTATGGCGCCGCCGAGGAGCTTCGGGCCTGTCTGGCGAGCATCGAGCGAGAGACGGACCTGACGCGGCATCGCCTCATCCTCGTCGTCGACGGGCCGCAGGATGCCGAGGTGGAAGCGATCGTCGCAAACTCGCCGCATCGGGTACTACGAAACGAGCAGCGAGGAGGCTTCGTCGCCGCGGTGAACCGCGGCATGCGCGAATCGACGTGCGACGTCGTGCTACTCAACAGCGACACCATCGTCACGCCGCGGTGGTTGGAGAAACTCATTGATGCGGCCTATTCGTCGGGTGACATAGGGACGGTCACGCCGCTCTCGAATCACGCCACGCTCTGCTCCGTTCCGCGCGGGTTCGAGGAGAACCTTCTGCCGGCTGGTTTCGATGCCGCGTCGTTCGCGGCGCTGGTCGAGAGGGTGTCCAATCGCCGTTACCCGCGAATCCCGACCGGGGTGGGAGTCTGTCTCTACATCCGGCGTGTCGTGCTGGACGAGGTCGGCCTGTTCGATGCCGCGCAATTCGGACTCGGATATGGAGAAGAGAACGATTTCTGTCTGCGCGCGCTGGCCCGCGGCTGGCTGCATGTCGCCGACGACGCCACCTTCATCTCTCACGCCGGCCATCGCAGCTTCCGTTCATCGCGATTGCGGCTGGAGCGACAGGCTCAGGCAACGCTGCGCCGCCTTCATCCGCGCTACATGGCCACGATTGCCGCGTTCATGCACGATGATCCGATCGAGCCCGTCCGCGCCCGGATCCTGTCGGCGCTCGGGGAAAAGGACACGCCCGGGCGCCGCGTCGTCCATCTCGTCCATGGCTGGCCTCCATTCCAGCACGCCGGCACCGAGCTTTACGCCTACTGGCTCGTCCACCAGCAGAAGGCGGCGCACCACGCCGCGGTCTATGTTCGCGGCGCCGATCCCGCGCGGCTGCACGGCGAGGCGGCGGAACTGATCGATGATGGCGTGCGGGTGAGGATCGTGACGAACAACTTCACGGCTCGGAATCCGTTTCGCCGCAACGTCATCCGTGACCGGCTGCTCGAGCGCGATTTCGCGCGGTTTCTGAAGGCCGAGCGCCCCGATCTGCTGCACATTCACCATCTGGCCGGACACGCCTTCTCGCTGGCGGGCGTCGCCAAACGGCTCGGCATCCCCATCGTGCTGCAGATTCAGGACTGGTGGTTCCTTTGCGCGCGCGTCAACCTCTGCGACCGCGACGGAAAACGTTGCACCGGACCGGCGGTGGCCAAGTGCGCGCGCTGCGCCACGCTGACGAACGTCGCCCCGGCCCCCATCACCAATCGCATTCTTCACGCCGTACGCAGATCGGCCGCCCGCTCCGCGATCTCCGCGAGCGATGCCTTCATCTCCGGCTCGGCCGCGATCCGTGACGACTACATCCGCTCCGGCGTGATCCCGCCGGCGACGCCGTTTCACGTGATCCCCTACGGCGTCAGCGTCGACCCGCCAGGCGAGCGGAGAGCAGCGGCACGGCGGCCGGTTCGCTTCGGCTACGTCGGCACGATCGGGCCGCACAAGGGCGTCCACATCGCCGTCGACGCCATGCAAGGCATTGATCCCTCGCAAGCCTCGCTGCACATCTGGGGCGACGTGCGCGCGCTACCGGAATACGCAGCCGATCTGAAGAAGCGGACCGGCGGTGCATCCGTCATCTTCGAGGGGCGATTCACGGAAGACGAAAAGACTCGCGTCTTCTCATCGTTCGATTTGCTGCTCATCCCCTCCATCGGATTGGAATCGTTCGGCCTGGCCGCGCGCGAGGCGATGACCTGCGGCGTCCCGGTGATCGCATCGGCGGGCGGCGCACTTTCGGAGATGTTCGCGCCCGGCCAGTGCGGCGAGCTCTTCCCGGCCGGAGACGCCGCGGCGCTGCATCAGATCCTGATCCGTGTAGCCGGCGACCCGGCGATCATCGACCGCTGGTCGGCCCGGCTTCCGCGGCCGAAACGCAATGACGTTCACGCCGCCGAGATCGAAGCCGTGTACGACGCGGTGCTGGCGGCGCGCAAGTCATGATCCGCACCATCGCCATTGTCATCCGCGGCGAAGGCCTTCCGTCCGCCCTGCGCAGAACGCGCGAACGGATCGGCGACGCATTGCACGGCGCGGCAATGCGCGTGCGCGGTACGTTTGCCGGCGCATCCGAGGCCGCCATTCTGAATGTAGCAGCCTCCGGCACGGCACTGCGGCTGGGAGGGGTGCAGGCGCAGCTCGCTTCCCGTCTTCACATCGAGCGAGGTCTGCGCAGTGTTGCCCTCCTTTCTCCCGGACGTCTCGAACAATCAGGCTCCCGCCGCGTCGTCACCGATCTCGAAGCCGGCATTCGCGAAGCGATCGCCATCACCGGCGCGGGCACGGTTCATTTCGAGGGGATGCACGAGGTCCCGCTCCGCGCCGTGCTGCGCCTCATCGAGTCCGGCATTCGGGTGATCGTCAGCCTTCACGACTTTTCCCTCTTCTGCGCCCGTCCGCACCTAATCGAAGAGCCGATGGGACGCTTCTGCTTCTACTCCGAGGACCTCGATCGTTGTGATCGATGCCTTCACCGGACGTGGAACGTTCCACCAAACGCGCAGCGCGATCGACGCGCGTTGGCGCGCGAGATCCTCGTCGCATCGACGGGCGTGATCGTCCCGTCGCAATTCCTGCTCGATCAGCATCGGCAGATTTTCTCGATGCCGGAGCTCGGGGCCGAGGTCGTCGAACCAGGTGCGCTGGCGCGCGCGCTCCACGCGGACGGCGCACGACGCGCCATCGCTTTTGCCGGGAGCTTGAAACGCCATAAAGGCGCTCATCTGCTGCCGGAACTGGCCCGACTTCTCGTCAACGTCGACATCCACGTCTTTGGCGGCGGGGATGAAGACATGCTTCGCGCGATACGGCGCATTCCGAACATCACGGTTCACGGCTACTACCGCGGCGACGCACTGCCGTCGCTGCTGGCGCGCTTCGGCATCGGGCTGGTCGTGCTTCCATCGATCTGGCCGGAGACCTACAGCCTCGTGCTATCCGAGGCCTGGATCGCCGGAGCCGCCGTCGCCGCCTTCGACCTCGGCGCGCCTGCAGAACGAATCCGCCGGCACGGCGGCGGCTGGCTCGCCCCACTTGAAAGCGGTGTCGAGGGACTGGGTCGGATCATCGAACAGTGGAGGGCCGGATCGATCACGACGGACGTGCCACGCTCGGTGCCTACGCCAGAGGATGCGGCGAACGCGCATGTGGAGCTGTATCGAAGATGGGGAGTGCTGTGAATTCGGAAGGCACAGAAGATTCTGTGCCCACAAATCGCTTTGTCATCCTGAGTCGCCGGAGCTGCTTCGTCGCGGAGCGACGGAGCAGCGTAGGACGATCGAAGGACCCCCAAGTTGTATCCCGGCTGGGCGGCGGAATCGTCGACATTCCCCCACCCTGTCCGGGTTTCAGGCTGGGGGTCCTTCGGCGCGCTCTGCCCCTCCGGGGCTGCCGCCGCCTCAGGATGACAGGTAAGGCCGTAAGCGCTCGCTGCGATCCGGTGAGAAATACTAATTTTGCAAAAGAGTGGTCACAGACACCTCTTGTCTGTGCCGTGCGGCGCCGCCGCACTCTTGTGCTACACCCCACTCCCCGACAACGCCGCGGCTACGCTCCGGAACATCAGCCGGATGTCCAGCCAGAGAGACCAGGAGCACATGTAGGTCAGGTCGTAGCGCAGCTTGACGGAGGGGCGGGAGTCGTATTCGATGAGGCTCTGCGCAAGGCCGGCCATGCCCGGACGGACCAGACAGCGCAGATCGAAATCGGGGACTTCATCGAGAATCCGCGCGGCGATCTCCGGCCGCTCCGGGCGAGGACCGACCAGGCTCATCTCTCCCATGATCACGTTGATCAACTGTGGCAACTCGTCGACGTGGTAGCGGCGCAGGAGTCTTCCGACGCGCGTAACGCGCTCCTCGTCGGACTCGGCGTTCGGTCCCGGCGCACGCATCGAACGGAACTTCCACATGGCAAAGGGAACGCCGCCCCGACCGGTGCGCAACTGACGAAACAGGACCGGGCCGTGGTCGTCGAGCCAGACAGCCGCGGCGATCACGATCCAGACCGGAATCGTCAGCACGGCCAGGGCGACCGACACCGCGACGTCGATGCCACGCTTGACGATCGCATTCGCTCCGAAGCCGCATCCGACCATCACCTCGATCAGCGGCTCGTCGCCCATCCATCCCAGAACCGAGGAGACGAGAAGAGCGTCGGCGGACGACGCCAGCAGAAGATAGCCACGCGGCCCGCGAATGCGCAGAAGCTCAAGGCGGCCGTGCGGCGCGGCCTCGGACCAGACACAGATCACCTCTTCCACGTCATGGACCGCCGCGCGCACCGCCGGATCATCCAGGCGACCCAGCCACGGCACGCCCGCCTCCGCCGGATCGCTGTCGACATAACCGATCACGCGGACTCTCTGATCATCCGCGCCCTCGAGCACGGCAATCGCAGCGGCCACTTCCGCCGGGCCACCAACGAGGATCGTCTCCCGCGGGCGCACCGGCCAGATTCTCTTCTGCAACGAGCGCCAGATCGGAAAAGCCAGCGCTTCCAGCAGCGGGACCGCCAGCAGGATCGAGCGCGGCAGCGGTCTCTCCAGGACCGTCGATCCGATGGTGACCAGCGCAATCTGAATCAGAAGCGCCACCATGACGATGGGACGGCCGCGCAACGTGATCCGGCGGCGGTAGAAACCAGCCAGCCCCAGCCCGGCAAGAAACGCCGCGCCGAACATCGTCACCATGATGGCGTCGAGCGGAAGCTTTTCCGGAGAAAGAAGAGAGCGTGTGAAGGAAAGCGGAACGGTCCGGCGCAGATAGACGACCGTCGCCAGACTCCACCACGCCACCACGAAATCGCCGGCGATGCCGATGGCAGCCCGGAACGTGCGTTCCAGCGAGCCCGGGCGAATCATCGGACCTCCGTCGTTGCGCCGGCGATCGCGGCCAGCCGGTCGAGTGTCACCGCCCGGGCGTACTCCGCGGCCACGACCTCGCGAAGCCGCTCAACCTGACGGGCTCGGAGAACGTCGTCGAGGAGAAGATCGACCGCGGCACGGGCAAATCCCGCCGTCGACGTTTCGATCCGCGCGTGGCCGGCCAGCGGTGCCACTCCTCGGAAGGCCAGCGGCGTACCGACGATCGCGCAGCCCGCTTCTGCCGCCTCGAGAGTCTTGTTGGACTGACCGCTCCCGAAGCGCAACGGCATCAGGGCCACGCGGATACCGCGGGCAAAGACGCCGATGTCATCGACCGGAGAGACCAGCGTCACGCCGCGATCACGCGCGGCATTGCGCAGCGCCCGCGGCGCGTCGGCCCCTCCCATGATCAGCGTCGCCGAAGGCTGCAACGTCCGGATGGCCGGCCAGATCTCATCGAGCAGCCATGCAGCGGCATCGGCATTGGCGAAGTAGGGAAACCGTCCCCAGAAACCGAAGTCGTAGGCACGCGGTGCATGTTCGAGCGGCCTCGTGGCGATACCGATCGGCACGGCTACCGCCTCGCCAAACTCCTCCCGCTCCTGCTCGCTGACGACGACGACCTTGCCGTACCGGCGCGATGCGACGCGTTCGAGGCGGGCCATGCGCGGCTCCTCCATCCGCCAGAGCCATCGCATCAGCGGCCCGGCCGCCTTGGCCCTCTCCGCCGCGCTGCGGCGAAGCGAATCGACGGCGTCGAGCACCGTGCGGCCCTGGAGCGAATCCTTCACCCAGGGATGCATACGCGAAAGGATGACTACACTTACATCGAACGGCCCGGCCTCGTGCCGGGCTCTGTCGATTGCCTCACGCCAGTCGTACGGCGCGGCCATCAGACATTGAAGAGGCAAGCGATCGCGGAGCAATCGCAGCAGTCCCAGCGCGAGTCGCCGGAGTGAGCGTTGCGCGGTGAAGAAACGGAACGACGGAAGCCCCTCCGGCACCGTTCCGCGCGGCGCGACCAGGGCCACCTCGCCGCTTCGCGCGAGGGCGGAGATCCAGATCGGCGCGCGAAGGCGGTCGCCGGTGTAGGAAGGCCATGGGAATCGCGATGTGATGATGAGGACCCTCATTGTGGGCGGATACACCACGGGCGGCATGACGAAGAGATCATTTTGGACCGGCGACAGATTATCAGATCGCCTTCGGTAGAATGCGCGTCCGATGATGAGGTCTCGAGCGGACTGGCCCGCGCGCATTGACCGGTGGCGCGCGCTGGCGACCGTCGCGCTCGTTCTGGCCGGCGCCCTGGCTCTCCCCCTCGTCTTTCGCCGCGATCCCTCGGAGATGTTCCGCCTGCCCAAGGCGATCTTCCTGCGGGCGGAGGCCATTCTCATCGTGAGCATCGCGTTGGCGGCGATCTTCGCCGGCGCTTCCATCCCGCGTCCCAGGTGGCGCGACTCATGGCTGCTGCTGCCGCTGGCGGCGCTGGCCGCCTTCGTCTTTCTCACGCTGACGTCGACCAACCGCGAGCAGAGCATGGGAGCTCTCGGATCGGCCATCGCCACCGCGGTCATCTTCTTCGCCACCGTCGCCGCGGCCCGCTCGGGCGGATGGCTGCTCGTGGCCGCACCGCTCGTGGCTGCCGTCACGAATGCGCTTCTGGTCATCGTGGAGGAAACGAATCTCTGGATGCCGTTCGGCGTGCAGGCCGGCGTTCCGCATCATCTTCAATGCAATGCGTTGATCGGCAATCCCAACGAAGTGGGCGGCTACCTCGGCGCGGCGGCGCTGGCGATCATGGCCGTCATCGCCGCACGCGACAGCACCAATCGATGGAACGTGCGCGACAGCCTCATCGCCGCGGTGCTGGTCATCGCCCTCATCGCCTGCCAGACGCTGACGGCGATCCTCGCCTTCGCCGCCGCCGCGTTTTGCATGATCGCGATCGCGTCGTGGCGAAACGCGATCCGCATCGCGGCAGTGGCCGTGATCGCGGGCGTACTGCTGGTCTCTCTGGTCACACCGTTCCGTCTTCGGGCCACCAATGCCGTCAACTGGATCCGCACGGGCGACTACAACGCCCTCGTCACCGACCGCCTGACGCCGTTCGTGGCGGCGTGGTCGATGTTCACCGACCATCCCCTCACCGGCGTGGGACCGGGCGCGTTCGCCTGGCAGTACTACGATTACAAGATCCACGCGGAGCAGCGCTATCCCTCGCTTCGCTACGCCTACAACCGCGGCGTCAACTTCGGCGAAGTCCACAATGACCACCTGCAGGCGCTGGCCGAAGGAGGCATCATCGGTTACGCCGCCTTCCTTGCGCTGATCGTCGCGCTCGGCTTCCTGTCATTCACGATTCCGCCGACAGCGCTCGATTGGCGACAGCGTTTCGCCCATCACCTGGCGTTGCCGCTGGCGATGTTCTGGATCGTCTTGTCGATCGCGCAGTTTCCGATGGAGACGACCGTGGTCCGCGCCCTCGCCGTGCACCTCGCGGCTCTCTGTGTCGGGTGGCGCAACGCATGAGAATCACAATCCTTCGCGGTGCCGGGTTGCTTCTGCTCATCGCCGCGACTGTGTATGCGCTCGGTCGATGGGCTCTCAACCCTCTCCGCTGCGGGCACGCCGCATCCCTCGGCGCCGCCGCGCTCGACCGCGAATCGCCGTCCCCTTTCCAGACGCAACGCCTGGCCCGCCAGATCCGCGCCGATCTGCAAGACTGCGCGTGCGTGACTCCTCCCGACGCCACCATCCCGATGACCCTCGGCGCCGCCGCCGAAGCCAGCGACGATCCCCGGGGCGCCATCACCGAATACCAGCGCGCCCTCCAACTCGACCGCCGTCCCGAGATCTACTTCCACCTCGGGTTGATGCAACAGTCCACGCTCAACCCTTCCGCCATCGAAAACATCGTCCGCGCCTGCGCCTTCGATCCCGCCAGGCTGACGGACATTCCGTACGACGATATGAGGAAAGAGACGGAGCGACGGTTGCGGGCGATGTACGGGCCGGATTGGGTTCCGTAGGCCGTATGCTCGTCACGCGACTCGTCGACAAAGCCCCGGCCACGTGCCGAGTTGATATTTGCCCGAGCCGTGTACGCGCCTCAAGTGCCCGCAGCAGAAGCAGATAACGCAACTCCCGAACCGCGGCGACGCACGCGCGGAACGGTCGGACGCACGTGCGGAACGATGGGGACGCTGGTGCGGAACGGTGTTCCGCACGTGCGGAACAGTGGGACGCACCGTGCGGAACAGTGGGGACGAACCTGCGGAACAGGGGGACGCACTGTGCGGAACAGTGGGGACGAACCTGAGGAACAGTGAGACGTGCCATGCGGAACAGTGCGGACGAAAGTACGGAACAGTAGGACGCTCCGTTCGGAACAGCGGGGACGAACCTGCGGAACAGTGGAACGCACTGTGCGGAACAGTGGGACGCAATGTGCGGAACAGTGGGGACGAACCTACGGAACGGCGGGGACGAACCTCCGGAACGCTGGGATGAACGGCGGCACTGTGGGGACGCACCTGCGGAACGGTGCGGACGCACTTTCGGAACGGTGGGACTAGCGTGCGGAACGGTGAACGAGCGTGCAGAACAGTGCGGGCCGATATGCGGAACCAAGGTGCAGTGTTGCCGCACGGAGAGGCTCGCACGACGTGCTACCGCGCCTCGGGATCGGCGTCTCGCCGCCGTCCGTCGCCGGCATTCTCCCGCGGTGCGGCCCGTTGGCCGCTCACCCGGCCGGGGTATCATGGCGTCGAGGCGAAATGAGATGACGATCGACGTTGACGCCGTCTACCAGAACGGCATCCTCACGCTCAAACATCCCGTGGACATACCAGAGAACGCTGAGGTGCACGTGACGATTCAAACCACCGCCGAGGCAAGAACTCCGCTCGGCCGCCGCCTGCGCGAGCTGCGGGCGGAGATCGCCAGGTCGGGCATGGCTCCTCTCGGTTGGGACGAGATCGAGAGCGAAGTTGCCGTCCGACGCGCGATCATCATTGCTGCCCGTCAGTGAGGAGAAGTGATGGAAGGCATTCAGTTCGTTACCGACGACAAAGGTAAGAAGGTGGCCGTGCAGATCGACCTGGCACGGTACGGAAAGTTGTGGGAAGACATCCACGATCAGCTCGTCGCAGATTCCCGCGCACACGAAAAAAGCGTCTCGTTTGAGGTCGTGAAACGCCGCCTCGAACGACGCAAGCGCCAAACTCGTGCCTGATTACCGCGTCCTCATCAAGCCGTCGGCCGCAAAGGAGCTCGACAACCTCCCCGTCAGCGTTTCCACCCGAATCGCCGCGAAGATCGAGTCGCTGGCCCAGATACCGCGACCACATGGCGTCAAGAAACTGGAGGGAGAGCCAACGCGGTGGAGAATTCGTGTGAGCGACTGGCGGGTCATCTTTGCGATCGATGACGGCCAACGTGTGGTGGATATCATCTATATCCGTCACCGGAGCAAAGCCTACGAATGAGCGATCGGGCTGTTCTGCCGGAGAGGCCCTCGCTTTCTGGGTAGTACGAAGGTGTGACCCTGCGAATCCCGAGATCCGGAGTCAATGCAACTCAGGTCGAATACGCACAGGACTCCGACGCAACGAATAACACTTGCCAGATTCAGGTTCCTCGGTTCCGTCCCTGCAAGCTACTGAATCGTCGTGACTTGGTTGCAGTAGAAAAACGAAGGTCTGGCCCCATGCGTTTTTCTCAGGACTGTGAAACATCGGTCTCACGCGAAGACGCGAAGGCGCGAAGGTGAAGCAGAGATGCGTTACCCCTTCCTTGGATTTCCGAACACCAGCACCCCATCTACCGTGATATCGACATCCGGCGTTTCCCCGGAGGGCACTCCGACGATCGTGAAGACGTACGTTCCGATCTGGTCGGGGTCGGTCGGGCCGGTGATTCGGCCGGTGCTGGTGAGTTGGGCTTTGACCAGCGAGGCGTAACCGGGTCCGAGGTAGTTGCCGAACTTGTCGCGTGGGGTCACGGTGATCTGGACCGTTCCGGCGGCGGGGCGGGTCAGCTTGACTTCGGTGTTGGCGCGGTCCGGCTTCACTTTCACGAATGCTTCGAGGCGTTCGACGCGGTGCACGTGGCCGGTGCGCTCCATGTCCCAGTCGAGGACGGCTTCGAATCCGTAGGAACCGGCCACCGTGGTCTGATCGAACGTGCCGGCGTAGATTCCGTGGCCCTGGTCTTTCAGATCGATCGTCACGACGTCCTGCGGCGTGACGCGCTTGAGCAGGCCTTCGTTTGTCAGGGCCGCAATCTTGCGGTCGTAGGGCGTCAGCTTGTCGCCGGAGGGGGTGGTGGTGATGCCGGTTGATTTGTCGGGGACGCGCTGATCGTGAAGGATCGTGCCGAGGCTGGCGGGCGGACGCTGGATGCGGACGCGAATCGATCCCGGGGGCAGGCCGGGGAGGCGCTTGCCATCCCAGTCGACGATCGCGCGCACCGTCAGCCTGTCGCCTGTCGAGGCACGGCCCGGATCGACCGACAGCGTGTAGTCGAGGTGACGTTCCAGGACGAGGGCGCTGAGCGAATACGGAATCGGATCCGGCCTCTGATCGATGCCGCGTTTCACGCGCACCGTCCACTTCCCGACGTCGGACGGCTTGATGTTGAACATCTGGAAGGAGCCCTGCGGCGTTTTCTTGAACGTGTCAGGGATGGCCGCCGTCCCGTCGGGGCGGAAGACCTCGAGGTCGAGCGCCAGGCGCGTCGGCGGTGGCCACTGCACGCTGAAGACGACCCGCTGCGCCGAATGGTCGATGATCACCGGCTGCGGGGCGCTCGGACCCTTGCCTGTCATCGTGTCGTGGAAGACCAGACCCATCGAGGCCGTGTTTCCCTTGAGGATGGCGATGAGGGTCATACCGAGGGCATCGAACATCGTGGTGGCGTTGGCGCTGATGAACGAGGCGCCCGACGTCTCGAACGAAAGGTTCGTCAGCAGTGTTTGATCGACGGCGGCGGGCGTACCGAACCCGATGGTCTGGATGGGAACGAAGCGCTTTCTCAACTCCTGCGGAAAACCGCTGACGGGAAGGAGCCCGAGAAATCCGGTACCGGTCGGTTCGATCAGCGGTGCGGTGTTCTGGATGCCGTCCGTGACCACGATCAGCGAGAGATCGTGGGCGGGATCGAGCTTCCACTGTTTCATCGCTTCATTGATTCCGCCGCCGATCGACGTCGAGCCGCCGGGAGTCAGCGTGTTGACGTTGCTGGAGATCCCGTCCCACGGCACGCTGTTGCCGCGCTGCAGCCAGACGTTCGTGGGAGGATCGGCCCCCGCCAGCGTCTGCGCCGTCGCCGTGCTGTCGAAGAAAATGTCGCCGAGGCGATCGTGCGACCACTCGGCGCCGTCCGCGGTCGGCTGGTCCACCTGCTGCCACTGGGCCACGAAGTTCGTGATGGCCGACTTGAGGATCTGCACCTTCGTCGCGCCGGAGGCCGCACCGGGCGGCAGGTCGTTCATGCTCCCTGATTTGTCGAGCACGATCCCGACGTCGAACGGATGCCGCCCCTTGTTCGTCGCCGTCAGCACCGGGGCCACACCGTCATCGACGAGGATGATGTTCGCCGGCGTATCCCCGGTGTGTTTGGAGACCGCGGAGCATTCGACCGTCGGCGAGGCGACGATGTAGCTGGTGATTCGGTAGTCGGTGACGTCCTGCGCTCCGACGAAACGCATGGGGATCTGTTTCTCGACCGCGAACGGTGCGTTGCAGAAATCGGCACCGAAGTTCGAGAGCGGCTTGTAGGTGATCCGCACGTCGTTGCCGCCGGCGGTCTCATAGGTCACCGAGTCCGTGCCGTTCGGCTTCGTATCGCCGAGGTTCAACGTGATGTTGCCATTCACCACGAGCTGCGAGCCGGCCGGCGCGGCGTTCAGCGTCAGCGTGATGCGCACCTCGCCCGTCTCCTGTTGAGGATTTCCTCGGGTAGGGATGTCGAGAGTGAAGCTCTCACTGGCGGAGGCGGGAGCCGAGGGCAACACAAAGACGGCACACAGAAGCACCAGGACCAGGGCACCTGTCGTTCTTTTCATAAATCCTCACCGATCTTTGGTTGAATAGTAAGCGTCTTTATCCTCGGGTGCGAATTCCGCGATATTCTGCCGCCTCCCATGACGGAACAGATCGCGGTTCGAGGTCTGCGCAAACAGTTTCCGAAGATCCTGGCGGTCGCGGGGATCGACTTGAGCGTCGCTTCCGGCGAGGTCTTCGGATTACTCGGCCCAAACGGGGCCGGCAAGACCACCACGCTGGAGATGATCGAAGGGCTGACGAAGCCCGACGCGGGCGAGATCGTGATCAGTGGTTTGACGTGGAAGCGGAACGCGCAGGAGATCCGGGCCAGGATCGGCGTCCAGTTGCAGGCAACGAGCCTCTACAACAAGATCACGCCGCGCGAAGCACTGAACCTGTTCGGCGGCTATTACCCGAAACGGCGCGGAACCGAGGAGCTGCTCGATCTGGTCCAGCTCCGCGACAAGGCGGACGCGTATCACATCACCCTTTCCGGCGGTCAGGCGCAGCGGCTGGCGGTTGCCCTGGCACTGGTCAACGAACCGGACGTCGTGTTCCTCGACGAGCCGACCGCCGGACTCGATCCGCAGGGGCGGCGCTCGTTGTGGGAAGTCGTCCGGACCATGAAAGCCGAGGGCCGGACGATCGTGCTGACGACGCACTACATGGATGAAGCGGAAGCGTTGTGCGACCGGCTGGCCATCCTCGATCACGGCAAAATCCTCCGCTCCGGCACGCCCGCCGAGCTGATCGCCGGCCTGGGCATTCCCAGCGTCGTCGAGCTCACCTTCGACGGCACGGCTCCCGACCCCGCGGATTTCGCGGCGAGCCTCGGTACGGCTGTCGAGGCTCGCGGCGACGTCTGGGAAATCCCGACGCCCGATCCGAAAACGCTGCTGCCCAGGCTCTTCACGGCGATCGAAAGCATGCGTCTCGACTACAACCAGGTCCACGTGCGCCGGGCCACGCTCGAGGATGTTTTCCTCCAGCTCACCGGGCGCAGCCTGCGCGAATGAACGGAGACGAATCGATGAATCTGCCGAATCCGTTCAAGCTCCTCTGGTTTCAGTTCCGCAGCGAATGGCGGCTCTATGCACGCGACCGCGGCGCCATGTTCTGGACCTTCCTCTTCCCGCTCCTGATGCTTTTCGGCTTCGGCGTGATCTTCCGCTCGGGCGGCTCGCCAGCGCTGACGCTGGTGCGCATCGCGCCTGCGCAGGAGACGGCGCGCGATCGTGCTTTCCTCCAGGCGCTGGAGAATTCGCGACTCAAGGTCGTGACGCTGAGCGCCGCCGATGCCGAGCAGCGATGGGCGAAAGGCGAGACGACTGCACAGCTCGAAAGCGCCGGCGACGGATATCGCCTGCGGCTCAACAGCTATCTCATCGCCCAGGGTCAGGTCGTGGCGCAGGCCGCGAGCCAGGCCTTCATGGTCGCGCAGGCGCGGCTCAAGGGATTGCCGGAGCCGGAGCGGATTCCTGTCGTCGTCGAGAGTCCCGGCCACGCGCACTCCGAGAACTACGCCGCGTTCCTCGTGCCGGGCCTGATCGGCTTGAATCTGCTCAGCATGGGCCTCTTCGCCGTCGGCATGGTGACGGTGGCCTACCGGGAGAAGGGAAAGTTTCGCCGCCTGGCGGTGACGCCTCTTCCGAAATGGGTCTTCCTCCTCGCCCAGATCCTGCAGCGCGTCACGGTGGTCATCCTGCAGACCACGTTGCTGCTGCTGGCCGCACGATTCGGCTTCCACATCGTCAACCAGGGCTCCTACGCGGTGTTCGCGGGGCTGGTCATCTTCGGAACGGCAACGTTCCTGGCGATGGGGTTCGCGCTATCGAGTTTCGCTTCGACTGTCGAGACCTATGGCGCCATCTCGAATCTTGCCTTCTTCCCACTGATGCTGCTCTCCGGTGTCTACTTCCGCATCGATAACGCGCCGCAGTGGATGCAGAAGGTGGTCTTCGTCCTCCCACTTGCGCCGTATCTGAGGGCACTGCGCGCGGTCTTCAACGACGGCGCCACGCTCGCCGGCCACGGCACCGGTCTGGCCATCATCGGTATGTGGGCGATGCTGTCGTTCGTACTGGCGGTGAAACGCTTCCGCTGGGTGTGACTGCGCCTTCGGCGCGTTGTCTGCGGCTTCGCCGCGTTGTCGGTTGTCTGCGCTGCGGCGCGTGGTCGGTGGTTTCCGTCATCGCGACCCGCTGGGCTTAGATGTGTGTGACGAAGACACGCAAGCCTCAAGTTACTGACCACGCGCGCCGCAGCGCGCAGACAACCGACAACGCGGCGAAGCCGCAGACAACGCGTCAGCGCAGGAGCAACCGCCGCTGCCTCGTCGTCCACGGCTTGCGGCCGATACGCTCCTCCGGCCTGTAGCGAACAGCATCGGCCTCATGTCCCTCGGCGATCGGGTCTCCGCGCAGGGACGATACGAGATGGTAGGTGCCGGAGCCTCGGTCGTAGTCCAGGATCACCAGCTCTTCGTACGGATAGCGCACGGGTGGACACGTTCGATTGGGCGGACACTCGGGGTGACACTCGAGACCGACCGCGATGGCGTTGCAGGTGGAAAAACGATCCGGCGCCAATCGCAGGGCGCGTATCGTCGGTTGGTCATACAGAAGCCGCAGCCACAACCCGGTCAGGTAGTCGGCCTCGGTGGCGAGATAGCGTTCGGGAACGTCACCGCTGCGCAGGATGATCGCGGTGCCCGGACGCACGGACGGCGCCGCGGTCAATATCGACGAGAGCTCGCGCTGGTGCAGCCGCCACGTCGAGAGGTAGAGATCCTGTCGCTCCATGCCCCCCCACGTGCCGAAGAAGACGAAGGCGATGGCAATGGCCCACGCCAGCAAACGTGCCCGCGGCAGGTGTTCGAGCAGCCAGGCGACGGCGATTCCGATCGCCGCCGAGGCCCAGACGCGGGAGAGGATGTGCGTGCGGTAGTGGAGCTCCGAGAACTGGATCGATGCATAGGCCGCATTGGCGACGAGCGCCATCAACGCGAACAGCAGTACAAGAGCGGGACCGCGCGTGCCGGAGTCGCCGTTTTCCTTCGTCCTGGCGCGCAGTAGAAAAACAGCAGCGGCGACGAACGACGCAACCGCCATCCATGCCGTCGAGATCGCCGCCGGCGGACGCGGATACCACTCCGGGCGCGCGAAGGCCCAACGCCAAGGCGCGAAGTTCTCGATCCAGAGTTTGATCGCCCGCCGTATGACCGCGCCCGCCGGCATCGGCAGGATGGCCACGGCGGCATAACCCTTCGGATCATGAAGAAACGACCACTCGACGATGGCAACCGGGATGAGAACGACCGCCCACGCGGCGAGGAGCGCCAGCAGCTTCTTCGCGGGCCGCCATCCGCCGATCCAAACGGCAAGAAACGCCGCGAATGGGACGGCCGGCAACCCTACGTCCATGTTCCAGAGAGAGCTCGCCAGCAGGAGCGCGGATGCCACAAGCGTCCACGTCTTCCCATCGCGGAGCCACAGCAATGCGCATCCGAGCGCCGCCAGAAAGCTCGATGCCGCGAGGTTGTAGGCCAGCGGGACCATGCTCGCGGTCAGGTAGTCGCTCGTCGCCGTGATCGTCAGGCAGACGACGAGGAAGCGCGTCAACCGCTGGCTGGGAAGCAAGAGGCTGACGATCCATCCTGCCAGCAGCCCCATGGCCAGCCACGTCGCCGCCGACAGGAGCTGCAACGCCTCGATCGGATACGGGGTCACGTTTGCCAGTGCCGAGGGAAGGAGCGTCAGGCGGCGCAACGGGCTGGCATCGCCGCTGAAAAGCTTCCAGAACGAGCGATGCGAACGCACGAACGCGATCCCGAGCGCCTGCACATCGTCCTGCCACAACCCGCGCCGGAACGCGGAGACGCCCCACACCAGAATGGTGAGCACGACGTAACAAAGGACGTCGGGCCAGGTCCGGTCACGGACCGCCGGCTCGCGGAGGATGGGAGACGTCATGGATGAATCGGACGGGAAATTCTAACCGGTCACCGGCGAAGGGCAGGAAGGATATTGAAGCGGCCGCCGCCGAGCGTTCTGTAGACGCTGAAGTCGCGCCGATCGATGGTGAAGATGCGCCGGACGTTCTCCCGCTCCGCGACCCGGACCAGAGCCGCGTCGGCCAGATCCATCGGCAGGTCGCGATACTTCTTCATCAACTCCCACATGCGCAGCAGGTCGTCGACCGTGAGCGGCAGGATCTCGATCGCTTCGCGCACCACCATATCCAACAAGACGCCCTGCGCCTCCAGCGAGCCCCGAAGAAGGTACATGGCCTCGGTGAACGCCGGCCACACCGTGGCAATCGGTTCATCGATACGGATCAGCGTGGCCCGGCAACTGGCGTGGTGGTTGTCGTTGGCGCTGAGCAGCGCAACCATCGGACCGGCATCGATGAGGATCATCGCCCGCGCGCCGCCTTCTCACGTAGCATTTCGGCAAATCGCTCGCCGCCTGACTCCGAGAGGTCCGGCGGAAGGTCGGTCACCGAGCCGATGAGATCCTCGATCAGATCGTAGGGACGCGGCGGCCTTTCCTTGCCGTTGCGGACGTACACCCTGACCGCATCGCGGATGACGTCCGAGACGGAGCTCTTCTGCCTCCGGGCCAGACCGCGGACCGTGCCCTCTTCGTCGTCGTTCAGCCGCACGCTGATGGTCGTGCTCTGCTTTTGCCGTTCGCGCATGACACAAACGTAATACAAACGCCGGAAAGAAGCAAGAGTCTGCGGCCACCGGCTCCCTTCGTGGCATAATCGGCCCGCCGCAGTCGCCGGCCGTTCCATCCATGAATCCGACCCTCGGGGAAAGCGTGCGCGGGTTGCCGCCAACCGTCGAAGACCTGCCCGCACCATTCGTTGTCTCCGCCCTGCCGGAGGAGCCGCTCGTGGTCATCGAGCAGCGCCACTCATGGATCAACGTCGACGTCCCCGAGTTATGGCGGAATCGCGAGCTGCTCTATTTCCTGATCTGGCGCGACATCAAGGTCCGCTACAAACAGACCTTTCTCGGCGCGGCCTGGGCGCTTCTCCAGCCCGCCTTCATGATGCTCATCTTCACGCTCGTCTTCGGCCGGCTGGCGGGAGTCAGCGGCGGCATCCCCTACCCGCTCTTCGCGCTGGCGGGACTGGTGCCCTGGACATTTTTCGCCAACGCCGTCGCCAACAGCGGCAACAGCCTCGTCCACAACGTGCAACTGGTCACCAAGGTCTACTTCCCGCGCATGCTCATGCCGGCGGCCGCCGTTCTCGCGGGCATGGTCGATCTTGCCCTGGCCACGCTCCTTCTCGGCGGGATGATGCTCTACTACGGCGTCCGGCTGACGACTCATATCCTGATGCTACCTGTTCTCTTCGGATTAACCACGCTCTGCGCGATCAGCACGGGAATGTGGATGTCCGCGCTGAACGTCAAGTACCGCGACGTCCGCTTTGCATTGCCGTTCATGATTCAGCTCTGGTTGTTTGGCTCGTCGGTCGTCGTGCCGTCTACCGTGGTCCCTCCGAACCTTCGCTGGCTGCTGTACCTCAACCCGATGTCGCCGATCATCGAGGGATGCCGTGCCGCGCTATTCTCGACGCCGTTTCACTGGAAGGCACTGGCCCTGGCCACGGCCATTACCGTAGCGGCATTCGTGGTCGCGGCGCATGTTTTCAAGAAGACAGAGAGGAGTTTCGCCGACTTCATCTGATCGAGTGCGGCAAGGCAAGACCATGCGTCCCATCATCACCATCGAGAACGTCGGCAAACAGTATCGCGTCGCCTCAGAGAAACGCGCGGCATACGCCACCCTGCGCGAAGCACTGGTCGGCGCCTTCAACACGTCGGTGAAACGTCTGACCGGCCGCGCGGAGAGGAGCGAGGAGGAAACGTTCTGGGCGCTGCGGGGAATCAACCTCGACGTCTACCCCGGCGACCGCCTCGGGATCATCGGCTGCAACGGCGCCGGAAAATCCACTCTGTTGAAGATCCTCTCCAGGATCACCGAACCGACCGAGGGCCGTACGCGCCTTTACGGCCGCGTGGGGAGTCTGCTCGAGGTGGGAACCGGCTTTCATGGTGAGCTGACCGGCCGCGAGAACATTTACCTCAATGGCGCCATCCTCGGCATGAAGCACGCCGAGATCGAGCACAATTTCGATCAGATCGTCGCCTTCGCCGAGATCGGCCGTTTTCTCGACACCCCCGTCAAACGCTATTCGACCGGCATGTACATGCGGCTGGCCTTCGCCGTGGCCGCACATCTACAGCCCGAGATTCTGATCGTCGACGAAGTCCTGGCTGTCGGCGACGCGGCTTTTCAGAAGAAATGCCTCGGCAAGATGAGCGAGGTATCGCGCGACGGACGCACCGTGATCTTCGTCTCGCACAACATGGCCGCCGTGCAGAACCTCTGCAGCCGCGTGGTCTGGCTTGCCGGGGGCAAAATCGTTCAGGAAGGCGATCCCAGCCGCGTCGTCAGCGATTACCTCAGGACCACGCTGACGACGATGAGCCAGCAGACCTGGAACGATCCGTCGGCAGCGCCCGGCAATGATCGCGTGCGTATCCACCGCGCCGCGGTCCTCCCCGCGAACGGAGCGCTGCAGGATCACGTCACCGTGCGCACCCCGCTCCGCGTCGAGTTCGAATACTGGAACCTTCTGCCCGGCGCACAATTGAACCTGAGCGTCGTCGTGCGAACCGAAGAGGGGTCGCCGATCTTCAGCACCACGTCGTTCCGCGAACCGGAGTGGCATGGCAAGCCGTTCCCCGCCGGGCTGTTTCGGAGCTCCTTCGAGATTCCCGCCGACCTGCTCAATGACGGCGTGCACCGCGTGCAACTGGACATACGGAGAAACGAGAGGGATCTGGTCTTCCATATGGACGACATCCTGGTCTTTGACGTTCTCGACGCCGTGGAGGAACGGACGGCGTGGTTCGGAAAATGGATCGGCACGGTGCGCCCCCAATTAAGGTGGCAGACCGCCCTGGTCACCAGTCTGGTCACCGCGCTGGTCGAGGAGCCGTCGCGGCCGGACATCCCGTTGGAGCTCATCGGATCCGCGCGCTGAGTCGTGAGCTCCCCCGGAATCACGGTCGTCACCCCGTCGCTCAATCAGAGCCGGTTTCTCGAAGAGACGATCCTCTCCGTGCTCGGCCAGCAATACCCCAATCTCGAATACATCATCATGGACGGGGGCAGCACCGACGGCAGCGTCGAGATCATCAGGAGATACCAGCAGCACCTGGCATGGTGGGTCAGCGAAGACGATGGCGGCCAGGCGGCGGCGATCAATACAGCGTTTGCGCGAGCGTCCGGCGACATTCTGGCCTGGCTCAACTCCGACGACATGTACCTGCCCGGCACTCTTTCCCACATCGCGGCCAGACTCGATCCGCAGAAGCCCGAGCTTCTGTTCGGAAATTGCCTGCATTTCGTTCAGGACAGCTCCATCGCCTTCGGCAGTCACGTGCGACAGAGTCATGACCAGACCGACCTGACGCTGACGGATTACCTCATTCAGCCGAGCACCTTCTGGACGCGCAAGGCCTGGCAGCAGACCGGGGCTCTCGACGAATCGCTTGATTTCGCCTTCGACTGGGAGTGGTTCCTTCGCGCCTTGACCGCGGGGGTGGCGTTTCTTCCGGAGGACAAATACCTGTCCGTTTACCGGATCCATAAAGACCATAAGACCGGTACCGGCGGGGAGCGGCGGCGGAAGGAGCTTGCCGCCGTCTACGGCCGCCATGCCGGCGCCCGCTATGAGCGTCTGTATTCGCGCTGCTGCGCCTCCCGGTCTCTCGCCGTCATCCGGAAGGGGATCCAACAGGTACGGCTGAGCAGAATCGAGACACGAGCGCTCAAAGTCCTCTTGCCGAACCTCTTTCGCGGCTTCACCCGGAACGAGATCCGCGACGTGATTTCGATGCTGTAGCGGGGAGATCGGAATGCAGGGCGGACCGTTTCGCCCTTCCCAACGCCTCCCCTTCCCGCTACTCTCCGGAGAACAGGAGATTCCATGCGCACGATTGGCCGAATCCGTGTCAGCCTTGCCGTCATCGTAATGTCAGCACTGCCGAACATTCTCACCGCACAACCGAAGCCGCCGGCGACGGAGAAGAAGCCTCACGTCACGAAGATCCACGGCGACACGCTGGTCGACAACTACTTCTGGCTGCGGGAGAAATCGAATCCTGACGTCATCGCGCACATGGAGGCGGAGAACGCCTACACCGCGGCGATGATGACCGGCACCGAGGCCCTGCAGCAGAAGCTCTACGACGAGATGCTCGGGCACGTGAAACAGACCGACGTCAACGTCCCCTACCGGCTCGGCGAGTACTACTACTACTCGCGCACCGAGGAGGGAAAACAATATCCGATCTACGCCCGAAAGAAAGGAAGCCTCGACGCCGCGGAAGAGATCACCCTCGATCTCAATGAGCTGGCCAAAGGCCTCAAGTTCCTTTCGCTCGGCAGCTACCGCGTCAGCGATGACGGCAACCTCTTGGCCTACTCCACCGACAGCACCGGCTATCGCCAGTACACGCTCTTCATCAAGGACCTGCGGACCGGCGCGCTCCTCCCGGAGAAAATCGAGCGCGTCGATACGGTCATGTGGGCGACCGACAACAAGACCATTTTCTACGTCACCGAGGACAACGTCACCAAACGCTCCGACACGTTCTACCGCCACGTCCTCGGCACGCCGGCGTACGACCTCGTTTTCCATGAGCCCGACGAGCTCTACGACATCGGCGCCTTCCGCACGCGCGACAAGGCGTTCATCGTCGTCGAGTCAGGGAGCAAGACCACAACCGAGGCTCGCTATCTACCCGCCAACAAGCCGAACGAGGCGTTGCGCGTGGTCGTGCCGCGCAGGAACGATCATCGCTACTTCATCGATCATCGGGGCGATCTCTTCTACATCCGCACGAACGATCACGCGAAGAACTTCCGGCTCGTGACCGCGCCCGACTCCGCCCCGGAGATGAAGAACTGGAAGGAGATCATCCCCGCGCGCGCCGAGGTCAAGCTCGATGGTGTCGATCTCTTCAAGGACCACATGGCCGTCGTGGAGTTGAAGGGCGGCTCGCAGACCATCCGCATCGTTGATTTCACGACCGGCAAGTCGGCGCCGATCGTCTTCCCGGAACCGGTGTACTCGGTGTTTCTCGATACGAATCCCGAGTTCGAGACGGCGACGCTGCGCTACCGCTATCAATCGCTGACCACGCCGAGCTCGGTCTTCGACTACGACATGGTGAAGCACGCCAGCACGCTGCAGAAGCGCTACGAAGTACCGCATTACGACGCCTCGCAACTGGCCTCGGAGCGCATCTACGCCACGGCGACCGACGGGACGAAGATCCCGATCTCCATCGTCTACAAGAAGCCGCTCGTCCGCGACGGCAAGCGTCCGATGCTGCTCTACGCATACGGCTCCTACGGCTCACCGACCTGGCCCACCTTCAACTCCAACCGCCTGACCCTGCTCGATCGCGGCGTGATCTACGCCATCGCGCACATACGGGGAGGCGGCGAGCTGGGCGAGCCTTGGCGGGAGGCCGGCCGGATGATGGCCAAGCGCAACACGTTCACCGATTTCATCGACGCGGCCGACAGCCTGGTCAAGGAGAAGTACACCACCAGCGACCGGCTGGTGATTCAGGGAGGCAGCGCGGGCGGGCTGCTCATGGGCGCCGTGGTCAACATGCGTCCGGACCTTTTCAAGGCCGTCATCGCCCAGGTTCCTTTCGTCGACGTCATCAACACCATGCTCGATGCCAGCCTGCCGCTGACGACGAGCGAATATCTCGAATGGGGCAATCCGAACATCAAGAAGGAGTACGACTACATCAAGACCTACTCCCCCTACGACAACATCGCCGCGAAGCCGTATCCGGCCATGCTGGTGAAGGTGTCGCTCAACGACAGCCAGGTGCCGTACTGGGAGGGAACGAAGTTCGTGGCCAAGCTCCGCGAGATGAAGACCGACACGAACCCGCTTCTTCTCAAGGTCAACATGGGCGCCGGCCACGGCGGCTCCTCCGGCCGCTACGACGCATTACGCGAAAACGCCGCCGATCAGGCCTTCATCCTGAAGCAGATGGGGATCAGCGAGTAAGACACCTGCCTCACGCGGAGGCGCGGAGTGCGCGGAGAAAAGAGGTTTCTCATCATCTCCTCCTCCGCGTCTCCGCGTCTCCGCGTGAGCTCATTCGTGTTTACCCATTCGCTTCGCTCTTCCGGTTCTTGAACTTCGCGGCGATGTAGTCGCGGTTCATGCGGGCTATGAAGTCGATGGATATCTCCTTCGGACAGACGGCCTCGCACTCGCCGTACATCGTGCAGCTTCCGAAGTGCTCCTCCATGATCTCCACCATACGCACGACGCGCTCGTAGCGCTCGGGCTGCCCCTGCGGCAGAAGACCGAGATGCGCGACCTTGGCGGAGGTGAAGAGCTGCGCGGCGCCGTTCGGACATTGCGCGACGCACGCGCCGCACTGGATGCACGCGGCGGCGTCCATGGCCCGGTCCTGCACCGCCTTCGGGATCAGCATCGTGTTCGCTTCGACGGCGCTGCCTGTATTCACGGAGATGAAACCGCCGGCCTGGATGATCATGTCGAGCGGGCTGCGGTCGACGATGAGGTCTTTGATGATCGGAAAGGCCCGCGCGCGCCACGGCTCGACGCGAATCTCGTCGCCGTGCTTGAAGTGCCGCATGTGCAACTGGCAGGTGGCCGTGCCGCCGGCCGGACCGTGAGCGATGCCGTTGATCATCATCCCGCACGAGCCGCAGATTCCTTCGCGGCAGTCGTGCTCGAAGTGGATCGGCTGCTCGCCGCGCTCGGTGAGCCGCTCGTTGACGACGTCGAGCATCTCCAGGAACGAGGCATCGGGGCTGATGTCCTTGGCCTCGTAGGTGACGAACTTCCCTTCGGCCGTTCGCGAGGCTTGCCGCCAGACTTGTAGTGTGAGGTCCATCTATTTGTAGCTCCTCGTAGCAAGCTTCGCTTCCTCGTAGACCAGCGGCTCTTTGTGCAGGCTCGGCGCGCTGTTGTCGCCGGTGAACTCCCAGGCGCTGACGTAGAGGAACTCGTCGTCGTTGCGTTTTGCCTCGCCCTGGTCCTGATATTCGACACGGAAATGGCCGCCGGCCGATTCCTCGCGCTGCAGTGCGTCGATGCACATCAACTCGCCGAGGTCGAAGAAATCGGCCACGCGTCCGGCGCGCTCGAGGGCCTGGTTCGGCTCGTCGTTCGTCCCCAGGACCCGCACGTCGCGCCAGTACTGATCGCGAAGCGTGCGGATGTCAGCGATGGCTTTCTTCAGTCCCTCGGCGGTGCGGGCCATGCCGCAGTACTCCCACAGGATGTTGCCGAGCTCGCGGTGGAAGGAGTCGACGCTGCGCGTTCCCTTGGCCGACACGAGCTTGCTGATGCGCTGTTCGACCTCGGCCTGCGTCTGTTTGAACTCCGGGCGATCGGCCGAAACTTTCTTGCCGAGCTGGCCGGCCAGGTAGTCGCCGACCGCCACCGGCAGCACGAAGTAGCCGTCGGCCAGACCCTGCATCAGCGCGCTGGCGCCGAGGCGGTTCGCGCCGTGGTCGGAGAAATTCGCCTCACCGCCGACGTAGAGGCCGGGGATGGTCGACATCAGGTTGTAGTCGACCCACAGTCCGCCCATCGTGTAGTGCGGTGCCGGATAGATCCGCATCGGCACGACATACGGATCCTCGGCGGTAATGTCCTGGTACATCTCGAAGAGATTGCCGTAACGCTCTTCGATGACCTTGCGCCCGAGGCGTTTGATGGCGTCGGCGAAATCGAGATAGACGCCGCGCCCGCCGGGACCGACGCCCTTCCCCTCGTCGCACACTTCCTTCGCTCCGCGCGAGGCGATGTCGCGTGGTGCGAGATTGCCGTAGGCCGGATACTTGCGCTCGAGGTAGTAGTCGCGCTCGTTTTCCGGAATCTGATCGGGGCGCCGGGTGTCGCCCGCTTTTTTCGGCACCCAGATGCGTCCGTCGTTGCGCAGCGATTCCGACATCAGCGTCAGCTTCGATTGGAAGTCGCCGCTCTGGGGGATGCAGGTCGGATGAATCTGCGTGTAGCAGGGATTTGCAAAGTAGGCACCGCGCCTGTAGGCGCGCCAGATGGCGGTGGCGTTCGATGCCTTGGCGTTCGTCGAGAGATAAAAGACGTTCGCATAGCCGCCGGTGGCCAGCACGACGGCGTCGGCGGCATAGGAGGTGATGGTGCCGGTGACGAGATTGCGGGTGACGATCCCTTTGGCCTGGCCGTCGACGAGAACGACGTCGAGCATCTCGTGCCGAGGGAACATCTTGACCCGGCCGAGCCCGATCTGGCGCTCGAGGGCCTGGAACGCGCCGAGGAGGAGTTGTTGTCCCGTCTGGCCGCGGGCGTAAAAGGTCCGCGAAACCTGCACGCCGCCGAACGAGCGGTTCTCGAGGACGCCGCCGTATTCGCGGGCGAAGGGAACGCCCTGCGCGACCGCCTGATCGATGATGTCGACACTCAGCTCGGCCAGGCGGTAGACGTTGGACTCGCGCGAGCGATAGTCCCCTCCCTTGACCGTGTCGTAGAAGAGCCGGTAGACGCTGTCGCCGTCATTCTGGTAGTTCTTCGCGGCGTTGATACCGCCCTGCGCGGCGATCGAGTGCGCGCGGCGCGGAGAGTCGTGATAGACGAAGCACTGCACGTTGTAGCCGAGCTCCGCCATCGAGGCCGCCGCAGCCGCGCCGGCAAGGCCGGCACCGACGACGATGACGTCGTACTTTCGTTTGTTGGCCGGATTGACGAGCTTGTAGTGGGCCTTGGCGTACTCCCACTTCTTTTCGATCGGTCCGGGCGGGATTTTGCTGTCTAGAGCCATCGAGTCTTCACCTGCCTGTGTGATGCGGAACGCGTGCAGCCGGAATCAGCGCAGAACGCCAATGAGAACGGCGATCGGAAAGGAGATGTTCGCGAGCGTGACCATCAGGGCAAAAACAGTCGCGAACGCCCGCTTCCACGGATTGAATCGGTCGTGGCTGAGCCCGAGGGAATTGAACATGCTCCAGAGGCCGTGGTAGAGGTGCATCCCCAGCGCGATGTTGGCGACGATGTAGATCGCGCTCACCCACCAGACCTGAAACCCGGTCACGAAGTTGTGGTAGACGTCGTGCTCGATGAAGTCCGGGTGCAGGGTGCCGAACGTCAGATGCAGCAGGTGGTAGACGACGAAGAGGGCGATGATCACCCCGCCCCAGCGCATCGTCCGCGCCGCGTAGCCGGCGGAGACGTAATCGCGGTCCGCATAGCCGACCGGCCGGGCCCGCCGGTTCATGAGCGTGAGCTGCGTGGCCGCCTGAATGTGCAGCCAGACGGCGATCAGTAGCAGCGCCCGGACGGCGTAGAGCGCCCCCTTGGCCGGCAGCAGCGGGGCACCCATGGTGATCAGAAACGCCGCGTAGGCGTTGTAGTGCTCCGGCCCGGTGTAGACCTTCAGGTTGCCGGCCATGTGCAGAAAGATCCAGCCGAAAAGGAAGAATCCGGTCACGGCCATGACAGCTTTCTTGCCGATGGCCGAGTGCCAGAAGCCGAGGAGCCAGGAAGCGCGAACGTTCGTTGTCGCGGGAGCTGCAGCAGTCATGGCTGCATCATATCGATGATGGGTCGCCGGTCAAGGTTGGCCGTCACAGACGGCCGCGCGCGATCCACTTCCTCACCTCGTCCCGCACCCGTAACCCCGGCGTCTCCGCCGTGAGTCCCTCGAAGAAGTCGCGATATCCCGGCGCGGTCCGGGCCAGATAATCGGTCGTGGCCACGCGGTAGGTACGCAATGGATCGATGACTGCCGGAGCGGCAACGACCGCAAACGAATCGCTCCCCTTCCGCGAGTCTCCATACGCCAGAAGCTTCTGCACGGCGTCGCCGCGCAGCGAATAGACGACGATCTCGTTGTCGTATGGCATCGCCGCCCGCAACGCTTCGAGCGTGACGCGACCGCGCGGAAGGGCCTGCCGGAAGCTGCTGGCCGTCGACAGCGCGACGTCGGCGTGAACCGCATCGCGCATGATCTCGACGGACTTCTTTGCGAATGCCTCGACAGGCATCGGAGCCTTCAACGTTCCGATCGTGACAAACAATGGCGCGTATTGCGGATCGCGCTCGAGGTCGTGCTCCATCGTGACCACGCGGCGGGCGATTGCCGCGTCTTTCGGCATGTGGGCGTCGACACGAACAAGCCCGCCACCAACCGCGACGAGTTTGTGATCTTCGAATGTCAGCACGACGCGGCTGATATACGTCAGGTACTGAAACGGCGACAAGAACCACGTCGGCGTTCCGTCGATGCGCGTCAGACCGCGCTTCAAGTGACTATGCGTACCAAAGATCAGGTCGATGCCCGGGACCGACCGTGCCAGCGCGAAGTCGTCGTCGAGATGTTCGTGTCCGATCATGACCACGACGTCGGCATGCTGTTTCTCGCGCAGGTCCCGCACGGCGTCGCGGGCCGCGGGGAGCGGATCATCGAAATGCAGCATCGGCTCCCTGACCAGTGTCTTGAAGTCGCTGCCGGCGACCGCAAAAACCCCGATGCGAATCCCGTGGACGACAAAGACCCGTGACGGAAGAAAACCGTTGGTATTGGCGCTCAGGACGGGATAACGGATCGCGTCGAAACACGCCTGCATGGCGGGAATGCCGTAATCGGGATCATGATTTCCGAATGCCATGGCATCGACGATGCCGTTGAGCCACGGCCACTCGGCGCAACCGTATTTATCCGACCACGCCGGCGAGCCCTTGTTGACCATGTCGCCGCCGGAGAACACCAGCGCCCCGCGCCGTTTCTCCCGGCGCAGATAGCCAACGGCCCTGGCGATGCCTCCCTGCCCTTCCCGCCCCTCGGAATAGAACGGTAATGCGTGCGAGTGATAGTCGGAGAAGTGCAGGAGTGTTACGCGCGTCGTCCGGCCGTGGGCCGCGGCGCAGACGAAAAGCAGCAAGAAAAACAAAGGGCGCCACGAGGAGCGCCCTTTGTCACAAACAGACGAGGATTGAATCACCGGCCGACAGCGGACTTCATGGCGTTGATGGCCGCTTCGCGTCCTGAGTCCTTGGCGATCTTCTGATACTGCGCGCGGCGGCTGGCCGGGATCTGCCGGATCAGGCCGAGGTAGCGGCCCTGAAGCTGGCGGGAAGCCAACTGCTCCGGGGTAATGCGGGCGCGACGGCGGCGCTTGGCCGGTCCTGCCGGCGCGGCAGCGGCCGGCGCAGCGGCCATTGACGGCGCAGCCGCTGCCGCTTTCTTGCCGCTTCCGGGCGGGCGTCCACGACGCTTGCCGCTTCCGGGCGGACGTCCGCGACGCTTGCCGGTGGTTGTACTGCTTGTGCCGGCTGCCGGTGCGGCGGCGCCAGCATGGGCACGCAGCGTCTGCAAACGCGACTCGAGATCGCTGATCTCGCGATGCATGTCGCTGACGTAGCGGCTCACTTCACTGGCGGAAATCCGACGATCGGCAATCAGGCAATCCAACACGTAGGATGCCTGTCCAGCGGACAACTGGGGAGCAGGGACATTCAGTCTGGGTCTTGGCACGTTATTCACTCCTTCTTGTGCGTTCTGCACATCGATTTGTGCATGCTACCAGAAATTTACAACGATGGCGCAATAAGACATCGATAACACGCCGGAATTAACCGATCCCGGTCCTGCCCGATGGGAGTCCGCGCGGCGGAACGATAGAGCGAAAATGGTGGCCGAGCCTTGGGCAACCAGCGCAGCCGGCCGTGCCGGCCTAGTAGCGATAGTGATCGGATTTGTAAGGTCCCTCGACCGGCGTCCCGAGGTACTTCGACTGGTCCGCCGTCAACTTCGTCAGCTCCACGCCGAGGTGCGCGAGGTGCAGGCGGGCCACTTCCTCGTCCAGCCGTTTCGGCAGGACATAGACCTGTTTCTGATACTCGCCTTTGTTCTGCCAGAGGGCGAGCTGTGCAAGGACCTGATTGGTAAACGACGCCGACATCACGAACGACGGATGCCCCGTTGCGCACCCGAGATTCATCAGTCTCCCCTCGGCGAGAACCAGCACGCTGTGCCCGTCGGGAAAGACCCATTCGTCGTACTGGGGTTTAATATTGACCCGCTTCACGCCCGCGTACTTCTTGAGGCCGGCCATGTCGATCTCATTGTCGAAATGACCGATGTTGCTGACGATGGCCTTGTTCTTCATCCGGGCCATGTGATCGGCGGTGATGACGTTCCGGTTGCCGGTGGCTGTGACGAAGATGTCCGCGCGCTCGACGACCGAATCGAGCGTCCGCACCTCGAAACCCTCCATGGCCGCCTGCAGCGCGCAGATGGGATCGATTTCGGTGACGACGACACGCGCTCCCTGCCCGCGCAGCGCCTGCGCACAGCCCTTACCCACTTCGCCGAAGCCGCAGACGAGCGCGAGCTTGCCGGCGATCATGACGTCCGTGGCGCGATTGAGGCCGTCGACGACGGAGTGGCGGCATCCGTAGATGTTGTCGAATTTCGACTTCGTCACCGAGTCATTGACGTTGATGGCCGGAAAGAGCAGCTCCCCCGCTTCCATCATCTGATACAGCCTGTGAACGCCGGTGGTCGTCTCCTCGGAGACACCTTTGAGATCGGCGGAGACGCGCGTCCAGCGCTTCGGATCGCGCTTCAATTCGGCGCGGAGAAGGTCGAGGATGACGCCCCACTCTTCCGGCTCGGCGTTTTCATCGAAATCAGGGACATGCCCCTTTCCTTCGAACTCGACGCCTTTGTGAACGAGCAGGGTGGCATCGCCGCCATCATCCACGATGAGGTTCGGCCCCGCCTTGTCCGGCCATTGCAGCGCCTCGGAGGTACACCACCAATACTCCTCGAGCGTCTCCCCTTTCCATGCGAAAACCGGGATGCCCTTCGGATCGTCCGGCGTGCCGCCCGTCTCCGGACGTCCGACCACGACCGCCGCCGCGGCCGGATCCTGTGTCGAGAAGATGTTGCAACTGACCCAGCGAACATCGGCGCCGAGGATGGCCAGCGTCTCGATGAGAACCCCGGTCTGCACGGTCATGTGCAGCGACCCCATCACGCGCGCCCCGGTCAGAGGCTTCGACTTCCCATACGTCTCCCGGACAGCCATCAGCCCCGGCATCTCGTGCTCAGCCAGCCGGATCTCGGCGCGCCCAAGCGTAGCCAGGCTCAGATCCTTGACTTTGAACGGCTCGCGGCCCGCGGCGCGGGCAGCATCAAATGAATGCGTAACTTCGAGTGTAGCGGTCATGCGAGTGTTTGCTCCTTCGAATTCGCGAGGCTCGACCTGAAGGCCGGCCACGGTGGGAGGGGGATTGTATCGCATCCGATGGTGCACCCATACAATGGCGTCTGCTTGGGGAAAAAGGACTCACGCGGAGGCGCGGAGTACGCGGAGAAAGAAGTTCTCATAATCTCCTCCGCGTCTCCGCGCCTCCGCGTGAGCTCAAGTCATTGGTTCCAGCGTCAACTGACACGCTGTTAGACCGTAGGCTTACCCACAAACTACGCGTAAATCCGGCGACATGGTGTCAGGCGTGAGCAGATCGTTTGCGCAATTCACAAGAGTCGAAAGAATTGAGCTGGTCGTGACGAGCCGGGCCGATTACCCGCCAACTGTCTCCTGAATGTTCGCGAAAGACATCTTGGTGCAGGACATTGGCGATCGATACGGGCCGCATTTCGAGAGTTTTTGGGACCAACCTGCGAACGGCGACCAAGACCGCTGTCTGGCCGAAGGAGTCCAGCTCCACCCACCGCGCACCGTCACATCGAGGTGTGACGGAGACCGGTTGACTCCGGCCGGGGAGACCGGTAGACTCACGTCAGCAACTGAGACTCAGTCTCAAACTACCAAACGCAAGGACGACATGACTCTACGCCGGATCATCACCACGCTGTCCATTCCCGCGCTCGCTCTGATTGCAGCGGCGCCTGCCTCCGCCCAGGAGAATCCCTACTTCATCACCTACACGCACCACATGGAGGAACCGGGCAATCTGGAGGTCGCGCTCAATCCGGTCTTGGGTGTGCCGAAGGGAGGGGCGAGGCAGTTTGTGGCGTCGTCCGTCGAGCTCGAGTATGGGGTCAATGGATGGTGGACCTCGGAGTTGTATCTCGATAGTCAGAAGACGAGCAGGGAGAGCACGCTGTTCACCGGATATCGGTTCGAGAACCGTTTCCGGCTGCTGATGAAGGAGCACGCCATCAATCCCGTTCTCTATTTCGAATATGAGGACATCACCGGCGCGGACAAGATTCTCAAGGAAGTGGTCGGGTTTGACTCGTTCCGAGACCTGTTGGAGCCGGCGGAGGATCTGCGGCACGAGAAAAAGCGTGAGGTCGAGGCAAAACTGATCCTGTCCAGCAATCTGCGCGGCTGGAATCTCGCCGGAAATCTGATCGCCGAAAAGAATCTGAGCGGCGAGCCGGTCGAATTCGGCTACGCCGCCGCGGTAAGCCGTCCGCTTGCACTGGCGGCATCACCCCTCCCCTGCTCCCTATGCCCGGAAAACTTCACCTTGGGCCTCGAGCTTTACGGCGGCCTCGGCGAGCAGCATCAGGTCACTCTCTCCGGGACTTCGCACTATCTCGCGCCGTCGGTGGCCTGGAGTCTTCCCAATGGCGTGACCTTCCGGCTCAGCCCGTCGTTCGGCATCAATGGAAACAGCAACCGCGCCCTCATACGGTTCGGAGTGGCCTACGAGTTCCCCGTGATCGCTTCAAGGATGAAATAGCCATGAATTCCAATAAACAGACGTTGATCGTCCTCGCCTTTCTGATCGGCGCCGCCGGTTGCGCCGCCGGCCCGGCCAACACTGCCGCTCCCGTCACAGCAGAACATGTCAGCAATGACGTCCAAGCCGGCCGAAAGCTATTCTCGCAGCACTGCGCTACCTGCCACGGAGACGAGGCACAGGGGACGACACGCGCCCCGAGCCTTCACACCCCCTCGGTGCAGACGAGGACCGACGATGCTCTCGTTCAATTCCTGACCGACGGCGATCTCCGGAAAGGGATGCCCTCCTGGTCACGGCTCCCCGAAGAGCGCCGCCTGCAGTTGACGCGCTACCTCAAGTCGCTCCCGCGATGAAGAGCTCGATCCCGCGCTGGATTACGGTGTGCACTGTATAGATCACCCAGGTGCGCCCGATGACGCACCGTGTGCGGCCGATGACTTACCGCGTACGCCCGATGACTTGCCGCATGCGCCCGATGCCTTGCCGCGTACGCCCGATGACTTGCCGCGTACGCCCGATGACTTGCCGCGTACGCCCGATGACTTGGCGCGTACGCCCGATGACTTGCTGCGTACGCTCGATGACTTGCTGCGTACGCTCGATGACTTGCTGCGTACGCCCGATGACTTGGCGCGTGCGCCCGATGACTTGCCGCGTGCGCCCGATGACTCACCGCGCGAGCCCACTGGCTCATCGCCCAAGCCGACCGGCGCACAGCCCAAGCCGATCGGCGCACAGCCCAAGCCAACCGGCGCACAGCCCAAGCCGACCGGCGCACAGCCCAAGCCGACCGGCGCACAGCCCAGGCCGATCGGCGCACAGCCCAAGCCGATCGGCGCACAGCCCAAGCAGACCGGCGCACAGCCCAAGCCGACCGGCGCACCGCTCAAGCCGACCGGCGCACAACCCAATCCGACCGGCGGACAGCCCAAGCCAAGCGGTGCATCGTCAAACCGGCTGGCTCAACGGGCAGCCTGCCGGCGCACCGCGAAAACCGGTCAGCTCACTGCGCAAGCCGAACGGCTCACCGCGTTAGCTGGGCGGATGTCATCGCTCGCACCGCCGTTCACGGCTGCCGGACGGCGCGGTGACGAAGCGGCAGCGCGATGTCTCCGGTGAAGAGAAGCCGGTTCAGGGAGCCCGGGCCGGCGTTGCTTACTTTGTTCACCGAGGCGCTCGAGATCAAGGCCAGTGCGACGACTGCCGGGCTTGCGGACGGATGGTCCTGCAGGTAGAGCGCGGCGGCGCCGGTCACGTGCGGGGTGGCCATGGAGGTGCCGCTATCGATCGCCACGGCGGTATCGCTGCTGTACCAGTCCGACTCGATCTGCACTCCCGGCGCAAAAAGGTCGACGCAGCTCCCGTAATTCGCGAACTGGGCCTTCGCGTCGGCGATGGTGGTCGCGCTCACGGTAATGGCGTTGGTCACCCGGGCTGGGGAAATCGTGCAGGCATCCGTGGCCACGCCGTTGTTTGCCGTGCCGTTGCCGGCGAGTACACAGACAGTGATGCCGTCGGCAATGGCAGCGTTGATTGCCGCATCGAAACTGGCCGAGGGGTTGTCGGTGTAGATGGAGATGTTCATGACCGCGGCCTGGCCGTTCTGGTGGTCGCCGATGACCCAGTCGATTCCCGCCACCATGTCGCTGACAAAGCCGCGATTCTGGCAGTCGAGGACGCGTACCGAAACGAGGGAAACCTCCTTTGCCACCCCGTGCACCGTTCCACCGACGATTCCGGCGACATGCGACCCATGTCCATTGCAGTCGGCCGGCGGCAAGGTCGTACTGAAGTTGAAACCATTCCTCACCCGGCCGCCGAAATCGACATGAGTCGGATTGATGCCGCTATCGAGGATATAGGCGGTCACTCCTCGGCCCGTATTCTTATAAACGTAGGTCTGATTGAGCGGCAAATCGCGTTGATCGATCCGGTCCAGCCCCCATGCAGGCGGCGCGGTCTGCGTGACGAGCGGCGAAGGCTGCAGTGTCGACCCGCCCGAGGCGATCGAATCGTGCTCGACGTACTTGACCCTGTCGTCATTGAGAAGATCGAGTGCCGAGGACTCGGGCATCTCGATGACAAAACCGCGGAGCGCCCGGCTGAATCGATGACTCAACCGGCCGTGGTGCTTCATCGACAATTCATCCGCGACCGAGTTGACGTCCTCCACATCGTCGTTGAGCGCGACGATGTACCGTGCGGGACCGTCAGCAGCAGCATTGAGGATGGCTCGCCGGGACGTTGCGGCGGACGCTGGGAGGCAAAGCGCGGCCATCACCACCGCCAGTATCATTCGTTTCATTCGATTGCATTATCTCCTCTTGCCGTTCCGTTTCCGTCCCGAATGGGGGAGGCCGGGACGGAGAGCGGGCGTCTCGCCTGCTCCCGACGTGGCGTCTCGCCCGGCGGTGGTCCCGCCGACAGCACGGTCGAAATCTGAAAACGCGGACGGGATCGTCGCAGTCTCTGCACAACATTTACGTTTGCCTTCGTCCCCACCGTCGGGCGAGACGCCCGCCGGGAGCAGGCGCGGACGCCCGCTCTCCTCGCGTGGGGACATCCTCCTTCCCCACTCCGGCTTCTCGGGATATAAAGCGCGGCCATGCTGAAGAACTGCATCGCCGTGATCCTCCTCATCGCCTCCTCCGCCTTCGCGCAGGACGTGAAGACCACCCCGCAGCCGAAACCGACGATCCGGGAGTTGACGCTCGAGAACATCTTCGATCCGAAGGCCAAAGTGTCGTTCGCCGGAACGCCGCAGAGCGGGTTCCACTGGCTGGATGACAAGACCTTCGCCTGGCCGCGCACCGAGGAGGGGAAGGTGGTCGAGCAGGCGGTGATAGAGACCGACACCGGCAACAAGCGCGTCCTCTTCAACGCCGCGAAGCTCGAAGCGGCAGCGAAGAAGATCGCCGGCGTGTCGTCCGACGAGGCCAGCGGGTTCGCCAAACAGCGGAGCTGGAACGTCAGCCCGAACAAGAAGAGCGCCCTGCTCACCATCGGCAACGACGTCTATCTGTACACCTTCGATTCCGACTCCATGACCCGGCTCACCTCCTCCCCCGGCGAGAAAGAGGAAGTGATGTTCAGCCCCGACGGGCGCTTCGTCTCGTTCGTGCGCGAGAACAACATCTACGCCGTCGACGTGGCCACGCAGCGCGAGCGGCAGCTCACCACCGACGGCAACGCCAACCTCCAGAACGGCATCCTCGACTGGGTCTACCAGGAAGAGGTCTACGGGCGCGGCAACTTCCGCGCGTACTGGTGGAGCCCCGACTCCACGCGCATCGCCTACCTGCAGCTCGACGAGCGGCCGGTCCGGCACTTCGCCGTGGTCGATCACATCCCCTACCAGCAGAACGTCGAGTCCGAGCTCTATCCGAAAGCGGGGGCGCCGAATCCGATCGCAAAGCTCTTCACCGTCAGCATCACCGGCACGGCGCCGAAGGAAGTGAGCACGGAGAGCTACAGCGGCGCCGACTTTCTCATCGTCCTGGTCGACTGGTCGCCGGACAGCTCCAAAGTCGTCTATCAGATCCAGAACCGCGAGCAGACCTGGCTCGACCTCGACGCCGCGGACGTGCGCGGCGGCGGCGCGCCGAAGACGCTCTTCCGCGAGACGACGAAGGCGTGGGTGGACATCACCGGCAACCCTGTCTGGCTGAAGGACGGCTCGTTCCTCTGGCTCAGCGAGCGGACCGGTTTCAAACACCTTTATCAATATGCCGCGGACGGAAAACTGATCCGGCAGATCACGAACGGGCCGTGGGAAGTGCGCACGGTTCACGGCGTCGATCCCGCCAACGACTGGATCTATTTCTCCGGCACTGAGCGCTCGGTCCTGGGCACGGACATCTACCGCGTTCACCTCGACGGCAGCGGTCTGAAACGGCTTTCCGAAGCGCTCGGCCAGCACAGCGCCAACTTCAATCCGTCGTTTACGTCGTATCTCGATACGTTCTCGGACGTCTCCACGCCCCCGTCGACGTCGCTGTACCGCGGCGACGGAACGCGCGTGCGCGTGGTCGATGCGAATGAGACGCCGATGATGCGCGACCTTCACATCGCCAAACCGGAGTTCGTGCAGGTGAAGACGCGCGACGGCTTCGTCATGGAAGCGATGATGATCAAGCCGCCGGACTTCGATCCGTCGAAGAAGTACCCGGTCTACGAGCACACCTACTCGGGTCCGCACGCGCAGCAGGTGCGCAATGCGTGGGCCGGGCAGACCTATCTCTGGCACCAGTTCCTGGCGCAGCACGGCGTGATCGTGTGGGTGTGCGACAACCGCAGCGCCAGCGGCAAGGGGGCGGAGTCGGCCTGGACGTCGTACAAACGGATGGGCGAAGGGGAGCTGCGCGACCTCGAGGACGGGCTGAAGTGGCTGACGTCGCAGCCGTACGTCGACGCTTCGCGCGTGGCGCTCAGCGGCTGGAGCTACGGCGGCTTCATGACGTCGTTCGCCCTGACGCACAGCACGATGTGGAGCGCCGGCCTTTCAGGAGGAACGGTCTCCGACTGGCGCGACTACGACTCGATCTACACCGAGCGGGTCATGCTGATGCCGCAGAACAATCCCGACGGTTACAAGGACACGGCCCCGCGCTGGGCTGCGAAAAACCTCCACGGCAACATCCTGCTGATGCACGGCACGATCGACGACAACGTGCACATGCAGAACACGATTCAGTTCATCTACGAGCTGGAGAAGGCGAACAAGCCGTATCAGCTTCAGGTCTATCCGAAATCGCGGCACGGCGTTGTCGACCCCGCGCTGAACGCGCACATGCGCGCGGCGATGTGGAAGTTCATCGAGGAGAATTTGGCGGTGAAGTAGGGCGGGGTAGCGCGGTCTCGCGGTTGCGCGGTTTCGCGGTTGCTGGGTTACTGGGTTGCTGGACGAAATTGACAACCTTCGTAAACGGCAACCCGGCAGCTCCGGTAACCGAGCAACTCAGCAACTTAGCAACCCTCCCCACCCCGAGACCGCGCAACTGCGAGACTCCGCAACCCCGCGTAAACGCCGACAGTCCCCGCACCGTCTGCTGGAAGAGCCCATAACAGGAAGGAGGAGGATTCATGCGTAGTCGTGTCTTTGTGTTCGTTCTACTGGTCATCATCACTCTCACTGGAGGCTATCTGGTCGGGTGCGCAACGGGCGGAGGGCAGCCGCATATGAATGCGGCCCTCGATGAGCTCCGCGCGGCGCGGTCGGAACTGGAGGCCGCCAACAGCGACAAGGGGGGCCATCGGGCCAAGGCCATCGGTCTCGTCGACGAGGCCATCGGCGAGGTCCAGGCAGGAATCGAATTCGCCCGTACGCACTGACATTGAGGAGAATGTGATGAAAAAGCAATCGGTTCTTGGTGCCCTCTTTCTCTGTCTGACGCTCATCGGCGGCATCGTCGCCGGCCGGGCGCACGCCGCGCAGTCGCACATGGTGGCGGCCCGCGGTCACCTTCGCTCCGCACGGCAGGAGCTCCGCGATGCTCTGGCCGACAAAGGCGGCCATCGCGAACGGGCGATCGTCCTTGTCGACAGCGCCATCGGCGAAGTCGATGCGGGGATCGAGTACGCGCGCGGACGTTGATTAACGACGGTCTCGAGGTCGCAGGGGCGCTGGATTCAGCGACCCTGCGACGAGGCATCGGCCTCCTCACCTCGGCAACCCGACAACGTTGCAACCAAGTAACCCAGCAATGCAGCAACGCCAAAACTTTGCAACAACTCGACGGGGTGATCACCGTCACACCTCACTGTATCGGCGTCTGATTCGCGTACGCGTTGCATCACGCCCTTCGTCTATGTGTCGGGTCCTGGGAATCGCCAGGCAACACGCATGGAAAGGAATCGATGATGAAGAGTCGCACGATTGGAATTGGAATCGCTCTTGTGATGATCGCCGGAATGGCCTTCGCGCAAGCTCCGGCAGGCCCGCCACGCCCCGGGCTGGCAGCTCTGGCAAACTATCTACAGCTCACACCAGACCAGAAAACAGCCTGGCGGCAGATCCATGAGGACACGGCGGCCCTGATCAAGCCCCTCAGGGAAAACGCCATCGATCTCACGAAGCAGCTTCATACCGCGATCGCCGCCAGTACGCCCGACCACGCGGCGATCGGCAAGCTCGTTCTCGCGCTGCATTCGGTCCGGGACGAGATTCGGGCAACGAGGAAGAGCAGCGAGGAGAAACTGGCGGCCGTACTCACCGCGGAGCAGAAAACGAAATTCGAAGCGTTTCTTGCGGCTGGCAAGGCCATGCGCCACCGCGGAAACTAGCCGCTCCGCCGCCGAACCGCCCCGGGTTGTCACGCGAGCCGTCCATCACGGTTGGACGGCTCGCCGTTCGCGGCTCTGTGCAGATCCGCGCCTACCTCCGGCGCGGTGATGTGTGTTCGTCCCGACAAGGAGTACCGCTACGGAATCGGGTGAAACTCCGGGTGAACATCAGGATGCTCCACGGGGTGTTCGATGTCGTGGAGGCCGCCTCCTATTTCGTGAACTGCTTGTGCTTTATCCTGGGCGATCGCACTCTCAATCCATTGCCATTTCTCCCGATGGTAGTGGAACTGCATTGGATCTTTGTAACGAGAAACGTGTCCTGATCGCACTGCATTGGCGTAAGCGACCACATCCTGAAACTGCTCGTCGGTCAACATTGGGTTCTTTTTTACGAAGTCGTGGATATCCTTCAGGTGCTCGTCGAGCTCCTCGACTCCCGAGATCCCGAGCTCTGCTTCGCGGAGGCGCATGCGTTCCTCGGCAAGACGCCTGACGGCCGTGCGCTTTTCGGCCTCGGACGCGGCACCATCGGCGATTGCGGAGTATTTGATGAGGTCGAAGTGCGGCGTGCCGCCGGCAGACGATCGAAGGATGTCGACATTCGCGGAGAAGACCGCGTCGGGCCGGAAGAGATGCTCGATCCACGGTCCGTAAAGACGCTCGGCAAGACCGTCGATCATCTTTCCGGCGAACTTCCCCGCGTAGCCTCCGAGCTCGGGAAGGAATGCCGCGATCACTTCTCCGACGATCTTCTTTGCGCCCTTTTCCGCTTCGGCAGCCCGCAGATCCTCCACCGTGAGATCGTGCTCAGCCTGCGCGTACTCGGCGCGTGTGCGCGGCAATGGTCCGGTATCGGTGCCGGCGGGAGGAGGCGCTTCGTGCAGGCCTTCCTCGTCGAGGATCCTGGCCGCGGCAAGACCGATCTCCGTGCCTTCCGGAGTATCGATTCTCTGGAAACGCGTCACGAATGCCTGCAACGCTGCTTTGCCAGCAGGAGGTATCGCGATGACTTCGTCATGAACCGCCTCTGCGGCGGCCGCGCGCGCGACCGCGGCCTTCTCGCGGCGCAGTGACGCTTCGAACCGCGTCATGACGTCGTCGTACCGTTTTTCGAGCAGATCGCCTGCCGGCAACTGTGCGAACAGTGTGAAACTCGTAAGGGCCGTCAGTACGGCCACGAATTGGCCCACGCGCTTTTTCGTTTCCAGAAAAACGGTCACCGCGCGCACGTGTGCGGCATTGGCGATTGCGATCATCAACAGGATCACGCAACAGAACAGCCAGGGAGGCATGTGTAACGCCCCGGTGACCGCAAAGCGAAGATCGATCAGAAACTGCTCGACGATTTCGACCTGGCGATCGCTGGCCGAAAGCCGGAGCGAATTCAGAAAAATCAGCAGCGCCAGGAGACCGCCGATCGCCACGCCAACCGGGCCGGCAATCGACGTGATCACCTTTGCAATCAGCCAATCGCGGTGTCGCGCCAGCCGCCAGACGATGAAAACGCCGATTCCGAGGAACAACAGTAAACCCGTGCCCTCCAGAATCTTGAACAACTCACCGATGAGAAACACCACGCCGAGAAAAATCCCCAGGAGCGCCACGCACATCGCCCAGCCGAGGAGCGATCCCAACGGGATGCCGATTAGCGGAGCAAGGATTTGCATGAGGCAACCCTCACCCTTGGTCGTGTTCGTTTGAATAGGATCTCTCATCGTCAAAGGTGTGTGCCGTAGCCCGGTTTTCCCTACCCCGGGGTAAGATGACGGACAAAATCGTCCGGTTTCGGGAAGACAGGTAATCATGTTCGAGTCCGCTACATCCCCGCCCCGCTTCAGGCCTTCGTTTCCCTTCAAACTGCCGCCGCTCCGAGGAGGGCTCGTCCGCTTCCTCCTTCGCATCGGCGTGCTCATCGTGCCGCTGATTCTGATGCGGGCGTGCCTCATCACGTACGTGCCGCTCGATCAGATCGGGCTGCGGCAGGTATCGTTCGGGATGAACAAGGGCTTGCAGAAAGAGCTCGTGCAGCCAGGCTACCGGCGGGCCATCAGCGGATACGAGACCATCCGCACGTTCCAGCGCAACGTCCAGGCGGTCGAGTTCACCAACGATGAAGCCGAGCGGGGCGCCGACCATCGCACCGTCGCGGCCATCAACGTCCCGACCGTCGACGGATACCCGGTGGCGGTCGACGTCACCGTGCTCTATCGCATCGCCGATCCGTTCCTGGTCGTGTCGAAGTTCGGCTTCGGGCGCGGTTACGAGGACAACGTGGTGATGCGTTTTACCGATCCCGCGGTCAAGCAGCACCTCGGCGAGCTTCGCGCGGAGGAGTTCTACCGCGACCAGCGCATCGCCAAGGTGCATGACCTCAAGAAGGAGCTGGCCGACAAGTTTCGCCAGAACGGCCTGGAGCTGGCGGACGTGCTGATCCGGCAATACGACTACCCCGACACATTCCAGCAGCTCACCGAGCAGAAGAAGATTCAGGACCAGTCGGTGCTGACGAACCGCGCGCTGACCAAGCAGGCCGAGGTCGATACGCGGCTCAAGCAGACCGCGGCCGAGGGGCAGAACTCGATCAACGTCCGCAGCGCGGAGTTTCAGGCGCAGATCACGGGGCTGAACGCACAGAAGGACAATTACGAGCGCTCCAAACACGCCGAAGCCGATCTCCTCGTCAAGAGCGCCGAGGCGCAGGGAACGGAAGAGATCAACCGGGCCATGGAAGGCGCCGGCTCCGACAAACTGCTGCGGCTGCGCAAGGGCTTGGCCATCCTCAACGGCATCAAAGGTCCGATCTACATCAGCGAAGACCCGACCGATATCGGGAAGATCACCGGGTCAGGGAAGCACTGAGGCGAATGATGAAACGACTGCTCGCATTGCTCGCCACCCTCCCCCTCCTCGCTGCCTGCACGCCGCATACGACGCAGGCCACCCAGGTCGGCGTCCGCTTCAACAAGATCACCGGGGCCACGGAGACCTCCGATCCCGGCGCGACGTACTTTTTCGCGCCGATCATCAACGACTGGACCACCTACGATACGTCGACGCAGAACCTGGTGATGTCGGCCAAAGCGGCCGAGGGGGATCGCAAGGAGAAAGACGACCTGCGGTTCAAGACGCGCGACGGCAACGACATCGAAACGGACGTCACCATCCGCTGGCGGATCGATCCGAACAAAGCGGCGTACATCTGGCGCACCGTGGCGCCGGACACGGTCTCTCTCAAGGAACGCCTGGTGCGTCCGCTGGCGCGCGCGTACGTGCGCGACGTCCTCAACCGGCTCGATTCCGAGGAGTACTACAACCCCGACCTGCGATTCGCGGCGGCGAGCGATGCCACCAAAGTCATGGCCACCCAACTGAAGCCGTACGGCGTGATCGTGGAGCAGGTCATCCTCGGCGATTTCGCCTTCAAGCCCGACTACCAGAACCTCATCAACAAGCGGAAGGAAGCGGAGAAGCAGGCCGAGAAGCTGGAATCGCAGATCCTGGCGACCCTGGAATCGAACAAGGCGAACGTGCAGCAGAAGGTGGCGGAGCTGACCGAGCAGCTCACGCGCGCGCAGGGCGATTTCGAGCAGGCCAAGCGCGCCGCGGACGCGTACGTCGTGCGCAAGCAGCAGGACGCGCAGGCGACGCTGTCGGAGAAGAGCGCCGTGGCGCAGGGGATCAAGAAGGAGCGCGCCGCGCTCAATGGAAGCGCCGGCGACGCGTATGTCTCGCTCCAGTTGATCGACGCCCTGCAGCAGAAGGAGATCCGCCAGATTCCGAAGCTGCCGAATGGCAACGTCATCATCGACGGCAACAAGCTGCTCGAGCAGCTCGGCGTGATTCAGTATCAGCAGCAGAAGCCGCCGGAGCAATGATGCTGAATATCGCCGGTTCCGAGTACGACTACGCGCAGGTCGTCTATGTAGTGCTGCAGGAGTGCGAGCATCGCCGCCGCAGCTTCGAGGAGGAGTCGTTCGACGCCGAGGTGCGCGCCTGTGGGACGGAGAAGCTGGCGGAGATCAAAGCGGTCTACGACGAATCCGGCGGGTCCGCGGTCTACTGGGAAGCGCTCGAAAAAGAGGTGGACGACGTGGTGTTGCCGCAGTACATCGAGGCGGCGCGCGCGATCACGGAGCAGGAGCGGAACAGTTTCGGTATCTGGCGCGGTGGCGACCTCGGCGCGCGTTTCGCCTTCGCCCTGGCCGGCCTCGTCATCGGCGGCATCATCATCAAGCTGCCGTTCATTCCCATCTACGAGGACATGTTCGCCTTCGCCCTGACCGCGGCAGGATTCCTTTACCCCGACATCAAGCGTTTCATGCACGAGCGCCGCTACATGAAGGTCCTGAACCGTATCGTCGCCGACAGCGCCCGCTACCAGGAGAACGCCCGCCTGCACTACATGACCACGCAGGACATCAAGAAGGCGTTCGAGCCGGGGGATACGCGGAGGTTGCCGCCGTGAGGGATTGGTTGTCGGTTATCGGTTGTCAGTTGTCGGTCGGTTGTCGGTTATCGGTTGTCGGTCGGTTGTCGAGGAAAGAAGAGCAGAACCGAACATTGACAACCGATAACCGATAACCGACAACCGACAACCCCCAACTGCCCCTCCCCCCTGTTACATAACCCACAACGCCCGCCACGAACGGATCGGCTCTGCGCTATCCTCCGCCGCACAAACGAAGGAGACTTGATGCGGAAATACATCGTTGTCATCGCCATCCTGGCCGCGGTTTCGGCGCGTGCCGAACAGAAGAACGTGCTGTTACTGACCAACCTTTCCGACTGGCAGCTCGGCGCCGTGATGGACAATTTCACGGCCTCGCTCGGCGTCCATTGCGACTTCTGCCATGTTCGCAACGAGCAGACGAAGACGTGGGACTTCCCCAGCGACGCCAAGCAGGAAAAGAAGACCGCGCGGGAAATGATCCGCCTGGTTCTCGAGGTCAACGAGAAGAATTTCCACGGCCACACCGTCGTCGGCTGCTACACCTGCCACCTCGGCAAGGAGAGTCCGGCGCTGGCGGTTGCCTTGCCGGTGCCGCCGATTCCTCCGTCGAAACCGGAAGGCGCCGAAGAGGCGGAGCGCAAGACCTATCCCGCGGCGAAGGACGTCGTCGCCAAATACGTCACCGCCATCGGCGGCGAGGAGGCAGCGAAGAAACTGGCCACCTCCCCGATGACGGCCAAAGCCACGCGCATCGGCGGTAACGGCCAGTCGATGCCGATGGAGGTCTACCGCTCCGGCGGAAACGTGATGATGCGCGGTACGCCTGCGGAAGGTCCGGCGATGGCGCAGATGTACGGGCCGGAAGGCGGATGGATGACCAGCCGCCAGGGTGTCCACACGCTGAGCGCCGCGGACGCCGCGCAAGGCATGACGGCGGCCCGTGCCTACGAACCGTTCTCCGGATCGCTATCCGACAAGGCTCGCGTCGTAGCCAAACAGACAATCGACGGACATGAAACGTGGGTGGTCGGCGCCCCGATCGACGAGCACACCCGGCAGCGCCTCTATTTCGACGCCACCACGGGCCTCGTGCTTCGGCGCGTCATCACGATGGACAGTCCCGTCGGCCGCCTTCCGACGCAAACGGACTATGAGGATTATCGCGACGTGGCCGGAGTCAAGGTTCCCTTCACGGTCCGGGTTTCCACCGTCAACGGCGGACAGAGCTCGACCAGGAAATACACATCGATCGAGTTTGGTGCACCCGTGGACGAGAAGATTTTCGCGGCACCGCCGGCAGCATCAAAGTAGAGCGTTTTCCGGGGAGTAGGGGGTGGAGCGCTGGCGTCCCGCCACCCCTACTCCCCACTCCCCGCCCGCAAACCCGTAGAATGAGCGCAATGAGGGGCGGTGAGATCAATCGGGTGAAGCGCCACGTGCTGCGGCAGGCGGTGGCGGACAACCTCGACACCATTCGAGGATTGCCTCCGCGCGGCCTGCGGCCGGGAAGGCGATTCGTACGTCTCTTCCTGCGCCGGGCGCCGCTGGTCATCATCCCGCTGATCCTGGCCGGGTTCGCCTTCATCACCAGTACCGGGGTCACGCGGCCGGCAAGGGCGGTGCCCGCACCGGCGACGCCAAAGGCACCACAAATCCGCCTGACACGGGCGTCGATGACGCCGATGTTGATGACGGACACACTGGAGCCGGTCAGCGCATCGGCGTTCCCTCTCTCCGTTCACCGCGTGGTCCTCGATGCCGGCCACGGCGGCACCGATCCGGGAGCGTCATCGATCTCGAACGTCAGCGAGAAAGAGATCACGCTGGACATCGAGAAGCGGCTCAGCGCGCTCCTGCGCAAGAACGGCTTCGAGGTCGTTGCCACACGCGACGATGACCGGCTCATCCCGTTGCGCGAGCGCGCCCGGCTTGCCAACGGCTCTTCATCCGACATCTTCGTGTCGATTCATGTGAACTCGATCCCGCATCCGAGCAATCACGGCGTGCAGACGTACTACCTCGGGCCGACGAACGATCCGACGCTGACGCGGCTGGCCGCGGCGGAGAACCGGACGTCCGGCTACGCGCTGGCCGACCTTCGCAAGTTGCTCGACCGCGTCTATGCCGACGTCCGCCGCGATGAGTCGCAGCGCCTGGCCAACGCGGTCCAGCTCCAGATGTTCAGCGGACTGCGCGGCGTCGATCCGGGCCTCGAAAACTGGGGCGTCAGACGCGCGCCGTTCATCGTGCTGGTGGCCACGGAGATGCCGGCCATCCTCGCCGAGGTCGGGTGCCTCTCGAACGAACGCGAGGCGGAGATGCTGCGCAGCGGCGCATACCGCGAACAGATTGCCCAGGCGCTTTTCCACGGCATCCACGCATACGCAAGCGCCAACGACGCGCCGCAGAGGAAAGGAACCTAATGTCTACTGAATCCGAGATCCTCCCCGAAATCCTCCATGTTGGGATCGACCTCGGCACTTCTCGCAGCGCCATCTCCGCGTCGAACGGCGAGCGTTTCGTCGTCGACAGCTTCGTCGGCTGGCCCGCCGACATGGTGGCGAAGAAAGTCCTCAAGCGCGACGTCCTCATCGGCCACGAGGCGGTCGCCAACCGGACCATGCTCGACCTCCATCGTCCCCTCGAGCGCGGCCTGCTGAAGGAAGGCTCGGACAAGGACGTCGAAGCGGTGCGCGAGCTGCTCAAGCATCTGCTCCGCCTGGTCGGCGTCAGCTCCAACGGAAAGATCGAGAGCTCCAATGTACGGGCCGTGGTCGGGGTCCCCGCTGCGGCGCTACGCACGAACAAGCAGTACCTTCGCAACTCGATGAAGGGGATCGTCGACAGTCTGATGATCGTGAGCGAGCCGTTCGCGGTTGCCTACGGCTTGAACGCGCTCCTGCACACGATGATCATCGACATCGGCGCCGGCACCACCGACTTCTGTGTGATGAAGGGCCGCTATCCCGGCGAAGAGGACCAGCGCACGCTGACCATCGCCGGCGACTCGCTCGATACGCAGCTTCTGAAGCTGATCGAGGAGCGCTACCCGCAGGCGAACGTGACCATCTTCATGGTGCGGGAATGGAAGGAGAAACACAGCTTCGTCGGCGATCCGCCGAAGCGCGTGCTGGTCACGGCGCCGGTCAAGGGCGTGCCGACAGAGCTCGACATCACGAATGAGATGAAAACGGCCTGCGAGACGCTGCTGCCGCCGACGGTCGAGACGATGCTCGATCTCCTCTCGCGCGTCGAGCCGGAGTTCCAGGAGCGCGTCCGAGGCAACATCATCCTCTCCGGCGGCGGCGGCCTCATTCGCAATCTGGCCCACTCGCTGGAAGACGCCCTCAAGCAGGTCGGCGGCGGCAAGGTCACGCACATGCAGGACCCCGTCTTCGTCGGCTCCGACGGCGGCCTGGCCCTGGCGCTGGATGCGCCGGATGAGGATTGGGAGAAGCTGACAGCGTGAAGGAGAAGGCTCATCCGCAGATGACGCAGATTAGACGCAGATAGGGCCTTCGTAATCTGCGTCTAATCTGCGTCATCTGCGGATGAGCCTTCTGAGAGTTGAAGCAGCGCGTTGACCGTGTTCCAGTTCCGCGCGGTCACATTCACGCCGAGCTTTTTTTCGGTCAGTGCGTTGGAAAGTTTCGAGCCGGCGATGCCGTCCGGGAGATAGAGGTACAGCTCATGATCGCCGAAGTGAAGCTCCTCAGAGTCGATCTTCAGCTTCGTGAGAAGCGCCCTCGTGTCTTTCCGGATCTCACCGCCGAGGAATGCAACCAGGAGGGCTTTGGGATTGCGTTGCGGTCCGGCAGTGAATGGATTCGCAGCGATCACTTTCCTCAACTCGCTCGCCGTTCGCAAGATCACCTTCGCTTCGAAGCCGGTCGCTTTGCGGATTCCATCCTCGATCCGTTTCGCGAGCACGCCGCGATCGAGGCTGCTGCGAAAGACCACGTTCCCACTCTGGAGGTAGGTCTTCGCGCCGGTGACGCCGATCGCTTCACAAAGCGTTCGCAGCGCATCCATCTTCAGCAGCTTGTTGCCGCCGACGTTGACGCCGCGGATCAGGCAGATGAAAGGCTGGTCGGATGACATCCGGGCATTATGCCCGCAGCGCTTCGACCGGCTGCATCCGCGACGCGCTGATCGACGGGTAGAGACCAGCCAGCAGTCCCATCGAAACGGCGAAGCCGCTGGCGACGGAGAGGCCGAAGAACGATACCGGCAGGCCGCCCGGGAAGAAGCCGGAGATGAGCTTCACGAAGACGATGCCGAGGGCTACGCCGATGGTGGCACCGACGGCGGAGAGCGTGACCGCCTCGATCAGGAACTGCATGAAAATCTCACCGTCGCCGGCGCCGATGGCCTTGCGCAGGCCGATCTCGAAGAGGCGCTCGGAGATGGAGATCTTCAGCACCGAGAAGATGCCTACCCCGCCGATCAGGAGCGAAATGCCGGCGATCGAGAAGAAGACGATGCGCCAGTTGCGCAGGATCCGGACGATGTTCCCACGCTCCTTGAGGATCTCTTTACCGACGTTCTCGACGTGTACATCGTGGATGTTGCTGTGCGCGTGCGCCACGATCCCCGCCGCCTCATCCTCGGCATCGATACTCTTCTCGGGATCGTCGGTCTTGGCCAGCATGTAGGAGATATCGCGGCCGAACATGTCCTGATAGACCGTGAACGGGATGTACGCGCCGCCGGTCTCTTTGCGCATGTCGTCGTCGTTCACGAACTCCATGTTGAATTTCGTGCCGACGCCGATGACGGTGAGCCGCCGTCCGCCGATGCTGACCTGCTGGCCGACGGCGTTGTCGCCACCGAAGAGCTGCTCTTTCAACTTGAAGCCCAGCACGCAGACCGGCTTCTTGGCCTCGACGTCGCTCTCACCGAGGAAGCGGCCGGCGATGGTCTTGCGTCCCTTGATGGCCACGAACGCGGGAGTGATGCCATAGACGTCGATGCGGCGCGTGACTCTGCCGGCGGTGACGACGGCGCGCGACTCGCCGACGGGACCGACGGAGCTGATCAGAGTGCTCCCCTCGAAATACCTCTGATCCTCGACGCGGAGTCCATGGGAGAGATGTGCTTTGGCGCGCTCCATCGGATCGGTCGGCGTGCGATGCGAAAGGACGAGAACACCGTCCATGCCGAGGTCCTCGACACCCTGCCACACGCCGAGCTCCACGCCGTCGAGCACCGACATCACCACGACGATGGCCAGCGTGCCGAGGATGACGCCGATGAGCGTGAAGAACGACCGGAGCGGATGCCCCTTCACTTCCTCGAGGCTGGTGCGGACGGATTCGAGCAGTTGCATGGCTTACTCCGCCCTCAGCGCTTCGATGGGATTCAAACGGGACGCGCGGATGGCCGGGTACATGCCAAAAATAAGGCCGGTGCCGGCGGCGAAGACGATAGCCCAGACCGCGGTACCGACCGTGACCGGTGCCGGGTCGCGGGTCAGGGCGGCGATACCGTCGCTGAAGAACTTGCCGACGGCGATGCCAAGAAACCCGCCGACGACTGAAACGAGAATGGTCTCGGAAAGGAACTGCACGAAGATCTGCGCCGGCGAGGCGCCGACAGCCTTGCGCGTTCCCACCTCACGCACCCGTTCGTTGAACGACGCCAGTTGGATGTTCATTACCACGATGCCGCCGACGAGGAGCGAGATGATCCCGCAGATCATGAAGGTCATGTCGTACATCTGGTTGTTCGCTTCGTTGCGCTTGAGGTTGGCCACGCGTGAGTAGACGTCGAAGTCCTTCGTCCCGTGCTCGCGGAGAAGAATGCTCTTGATCTCATCGACCGCGTCCTGATTGCGCTTCACGTCCTTCATGCGCACGTGCATGAAGGAGACCTTCCCCCGCTCGAGCGTGTCCCCCTTGCGCGTGACGAAGGTGGTGAAGGGGATGTAGATCTGGCGGTTCATCCAGCGCATCACGTTCCGCTTGTGGTCGAAGCTGAAGTACTTCTCCTCCATAACGCCGACGACGAGGTACCCGGTGCCGTTGATGGTCAGCGTCTTCCCGATCGGATCGTCGCTCCCGAAGAATTCCTGGGCGCGCTCGGTGCCGAGGACGACCACACGCGCGGCCGTGGCCAGATCGTTGTCGGTGATGAAGCGGCCCACGCCGGCGTGGAAGTCGTTCATCGGCGAGTAGGCCGGCGTGATGCCCATGATGCTCCGCGGCTTCTCGATGTCGCGGTACCGAAGAGTCATCGTTTCGTTGGCGACGGGTGAGACGAGATCGATCTCTTTCGCATCCCGCTTGAGAATGAGCGCATCACGATAGGTCAGGCCTTTCGAGGCCAGCGCCTTGGCGTCGAGCGTCACCTTCCCGGTCGGCTTGTCGGAGACGAAAATCTTCTGGATGCCGCCGGAGACGCGGTAGTACTCCATCGATGCCGCCTTGCCGGCCACGGAGAGCGAGAAGGTGGCCACGATCGATCCGGCGCCGAGGATGATGCCGACGAGCTGCAGCATCGTGCGGCCGAAGTGGTCCTTGATGTCGCGGATGCCGTCGATGATGGATTCGAAGAGGATCATTGGTCGCTCGCTGCGTCTACGTTGTCTGCGCTATCGCGCGTTGTCTGCGCTGGCGCGCGTTGTCTGCGCTGGCGCGCGTGGTCGGTTGATAGCAACCTGTTCTGTCGTTGACCACGCGCGGAGCGCAGACAACCGACAACGCGGCGAAGCCGCAGACAACGCGCGAAGCGCAGTTACTCATTCACGATCTCTCCATCGACCAGCGTGATCCTTCGCTGCGTGCGGGAGGCGATGGCCGGGTCATGTGTAACCAGGACGATGGTCTCGCCGTGGCCGGCCAGCTCCTCGAAGATGTTGATGATGTCGGAGCCGGTCTTCTGGTCCAGATTGCCGGTCGGCTCGTCGGCCAGGATGAGGGACGGTGCGTTGACCAGCGCCCGGGCGATGGCGACGCGCTGCCGCTGCCCGCCGGAGAGCTCGTTGGGACGATGCTTGGCCCGCTTCTCCAGACCGACGCGCTGGAGCGCTTTGAAGGCGCTCTCGCGCCGCTCGTCGCGCCCGATGCCGGCGTACAACAGCGGCAGCTCGACGTTCTTGAGGATCGATGCGCGCGGCAGCAGGTTAAAGGTCTGGAAGACGAAGCCGATCTTCTGATTGCGGACCCGGGCCAGAGCGCGCGCCGACATCTCGGCGACGTCTTCGCCGTCGAGCCAGTACTTGCCGGTGGTCGGCGTGTCGAGGCATCCCAGGATGTGCATCAGCGTCGACTTGCCGGAGCCGGAGGGGCCGATGATGGCCACGAACTCGCCCTTCTCGATGGCCACGTCCACCCCGCGCAAGGCCTGCACGGCGTTCTCGCCGGAGTCGTAGGTCTTGGAGATATCGTCGAGCTGGATGAGAGCCTTCGTGGCCGGCTCGGGTTGCTCGTATTGAAGTAGTGCGCTCATGTTGGCTCTCTGTCTGCGCTGTTGCGCGTTGTCTGCGCTAGTCGCGCGTTGTCTGCGCTGCGGCGCGTGGTCGGTTGATTCCGATCTGTACTCGCGTCGACCACGCGCGGAGCGCAAACAACGCGCGACAGCGCAGACAACGCGGCGAAGCCGCAGACAACGCGCGAAGCGCCGTTAATCGTCGTTTTCGTCCTTCTTCTTGTCCGCCGGAAGCGTCGGATCTTCGAGGGCCACTTCCTCCCCGATCTTGAGTCCCTTCACCACTTCGACCCGGGCATTGTCGGAGAGGCCGGTGACGATGGTCCGCTTTTCGAAGAATTGCTTCCAGCCGTCCTTGTCGGGTGCCACCCCGTCTTTCTTCACGGCTTTCGTCGGGACGGTGTTGGGATCGAGCTTCTTCTTGACGAAGACCAGCTCCACGCCGTCGCGCTGGAAGACCGACTCGACGGGAACAGTGAGCACCTTGTCCTTCCGCTCGCCGTTGACCTCGATGTTGGCGGTCATGCCGGAGCGCAGCTCGCGGCCCTGCGCATCGAGACGGATCTCGACGTCGAACACGCGCACTTTGTCGTCGATGCGCACGGCCGGGGCGATGCGGTCGATGCGTCCGGCGAAGGAGATCTTGGAGTAGGCGTCGAGGGTGACCTTGACCGGCATGCCGACCCGGATCTTGCCGATGTCGACTTCGTTCACGCCGGCCTTGACGATCATCTTGGAGACGTCGGCCACGCTGAAGAGCACCGTCCCGGCGTTGAACGAGGAGACGCCGCTGGTGATGGTGTCGCCGATCTCGACGTTCTTGGTCAGGAGAACGCCGTCCATCGGCGAGACGACGTTGGAGCCCTGAAACTTGTTGGCGGCCTGGGCGATGGGGATGCCGCTCCGCTCGACGATGTTGTATTTCTCTTCCGTTTTCTCGTACTCCTGCCTCGCGGCAAGGTACTCGGCCTCGGAATCGCGGTTCTGTTTGCCGGCCAGGAGGCCGGATTCAAAGAGGCTGTGATCCGATTCGTAGTTCTTCTTAGCCTGGTCGTAGCGGATCTTCGACGCAGTCAGGGCGTTCTTGACGTCGGCGATCGACTGGGCCTGGTTGAGGTCGGGCTCGATGCGCGCCAGCATCTCGCCGCGCTTCACCGAATCGCCGTCCCGATGAAAGATCTCGGTGACTTTGCCCGAGACGACGCTCTTGACGTCGACCTTGACCTCGGGCTGCACATTGCCGACCTCGGTGACCTTGACCTGGATGTCCGCGACCTCGGTCTTCCCCACCTTGACCGGCAGCTTCACTTCCTGCTTCTTCCCGGCCGCCTTCATCGCCACAAGGGTGACGATGATGGCCACCACCAGGACGATGACCGACCAGACCGCAACTTTCTTCTTCCGCTTGCCGCTCATAGAACGCTCCTAGAACTCGTTGCTGCCAGCATTAACGTCCGAGGAGGCGGAAGGTTTCAGGATGTGACAGGGAACGCCGGCGGCCGGCCGCCGATCACGCTTGTTCTTGGTGAAGGCCTAGTCGAGGTGATAGACACGAATGGATGCTCCGATTCGCCGGTATGGTTTTCCAGCGATCAGGTGATGGAGCCAACCACGCACCTCCGGGCTGTGCGCTTCTCCGATGGCGATCTGCATCTCGCTGATCGCAAACCAGCCGTGAACCTCCTGTGGCTTCTTGAGCACGATGACTGGTGGAAGGCCGATCCGGTCGAGCTCGGCTGACGTGAAGAGCGTGACGCTGATGCTCGGGATGTGTTCACGGCGGGCAAAACGGGCCAGGCGCAGCAAGTCCTGACCCCAATCGAGATTGCTGTCATTCAGAATCCGATTGGGCTCGCGCGCGAATCCGTTGAACCATGGCAGGTAGTCCGGATGGGCAACCACACCGTCGATCAGGAGCCAGAGAACGAGCGCGGCGCAGACGATCCGGAAGCGCGGCAAGCTCGCGACCGCCGCGGCCGCCGCGATCGCCAGAGGAGCGTAGACCGGCAGCACGTGACGAACTCCGATGTTGATGTGGCTGGTCATGGCCACGGCGAGGATGGCGCCGGCGATCAGCGGGATCTCAGGGCGCCGCCGCGCGAGCAGAATGCAGCCGGCCAGCGCTAGGAGAAGGAATGGGATCGGTGTCTTGAAGAATAGTGCGACCGGAAAGTAGTACCACCAGCCGTTCCAGCTCATCTCACCGAACAGGAAGGCCCTGTGTCCGGCGGCATTGTGATGTTGCACCTCAGTCAGGCCGCTGATGAGCGGATGGAAACTGCATCCAAATGCCGCCCAAACCAGCGCCACCGCAAGGATCACCGCTGCCGCCATGTGAATGACGACGACCGGTCGAATCGGCGAGGAGCCACCCCTCCGGCTTCGCATCCACTGCACGATCACGAGGACGAGTGCGGCAGCGGGAAAATAGACGAAGAAGGAGTATTTCGACAGCGCTCCCGCTGCGAACGTCAGCCCGGCGATGATGCTTCGCCGCCACGACGGCGCTTCGAGCGCGCGGGTCAGGGCGTCGAGCGCGAGTGGCAAGGTCGCGGTAACAGCCATATCGGTCGTCGCCAGCCCGCCGTGAGCGAGGATCGGCGGGAGCATCGCGAACAATGCGGCGGCGAGGAGTCCCTCGCCTGGTGAGAGCAGGTGAGTCGCCCATCGCGCCACTGCCACGATACCGAGGGCGAGGAAAAGAAGGTTGCCCAGACGCGCGCGCGCCAGATTCTGCGTGTAGCGATCATTGCGCAGCAGAAGGGCGTTGCCTCGCCCGATCGCGTCGGTTCTGGAAGGTTCGGGCGTGTTCAAAAACGGGAGGGCGAAGAAGATGCGAGCGAGTGGAGGGTGTTCGATGTCCGTGGTGAACGTGTGCTTCTTCAAGGCGTCGTACCCACCCGCCAGATGGTTGGGCTCGTCGCTGGTCTGGCTGAAGACTCGATGGGTCATCATGACGCGGCCCAGCGTAAGGGTCACGACCACGGCGAGCGCGATTCTGAAACGCCAGGAACTGGTCGTCATCAGATGCGGCAATCCCGCCACGAGATCATCGCCCTAAAAGTACCGGATCGTCAGCTCGATCAGCTTCTTCTTGAAGTTCGTGTACGGCGGGTAGAGAAGCTGGATGGCGCTGAATCGCGTCGGTTGCTCGAAGACGCCGCGGGCGTTGGAGAAGGCCTCGAAGCCGAAAACACCATGGGCTTTGCCGACGCCACTCTCCCCCACCCCGCCGAACGGAAGATTCAACTGGTAGAACTGGATGAGCGTGTCGTTGATGGCGGTGCCGCCCGCCGAGGTCCGGCGGATGACTTCGTCGATGACCTTGCGGCTGCGGCTGAAGAGGTAGAGCACCAGAGGCTTCTCGCGCGCGGCGATCACGCGGAAGGCATCCTCGAGCGTCTTGTACGTCATCATCGGCAGCAGTGGTCCGAAGATCTCCTGCTGCATGATGGGAGACTCTGGATTCACGTTGGTGAGGACCGCCGGTGCGATGGCGCGATGGTCGAACTCTCCGCCTGCGACGACCTCCGCACCGCCGGCAACGGCATCGTCGAAGAGACGCTTGACACGCGCGGCATGACGGTCGTTGACGATCACGCCGGTCTCGGGAGCGATCGCGGCGCGGAGCTTTTCGACGAAGGGATCGCGAATGGCCTCGTCGACGAGCAGGTAATCGGGAGCGATGCAGATCTGACCGGAGTTGAGAAACTTGCCCCAGGCGATCTTCTTCGCCGCCTCGTCGAGATTGGCGGTGCGGTCGACGATGACAGGCGACTTTCCGCCCAGTTCGAGCGTCACCGGCGTCAGATGTTCCGCGGCGGCTTTCATGACCACGCGGCCGACCGCCGGGCTGCCGGTGAAGAAGATGTGGTCCCACTTTTTCCGCAGCAGCGCCTCGGCTACGCCGGCATCGCCTTCGACGACGGCGACTTCGTTCTCATCGAACAGCTCGCGGAGAATCTGCTTCATGCACGCGCTCGTATGCGGCGTCATCTCCGACGGCTTGATGGTCACGCAGTTTCCCGCGGCGATCGCGGAAATGAGCGGCCCCAGGGTGAGGTTCACCGGGAAGTTCCATGGCGAGATGATGAGAACGACCCCTTTCGCCTCGTACACGATGCGCGACCGTGAGCCGAGCAGCGCCAGCGGCGTGGCCACTCGGCGCGGCCGCATCCACCGGCGCAGATGTCGGATGGCGTGCCTGGCCTCGCTGACCACAGGATAGATCTCCGACATGTCGACCTCCGGGGCCGGCTTCTCGTAATCGGCGAGAAGCGCGGCCTGAAGGCCGGCGCGATGGGTGAACATCGCGGCGTGAAGGCGGCGAAGCTTATCGATCCGCTGGTCTGCCGAGCCCGCGGCTACCGCGTCGCGATTCTCCCGCTGCTTCGCGTAGATGCGCTCGATCTCTTCCGAGGCGGACGCCAGCGCAAAGCGCGGATCGATGCTCACCACGAACCGCAGTTTATCCGATTGCTCCGGCTCTCCGCCTTCTGGGAGTCTGCGCGGCAGAACGATGACGCGAAGATGGTGGCCGAGCCTTGGGCAACCAGCGCCGCCGGCCGTGCCGGCCCGGCCTACGGAAAGTCGATCTCGGCGATGTCGGTGAACTTCACGAACCGGTACGTTCCTGTCGATTTCTCGCGACCGTAGAAATCGACTTCCGTACCGTGGCAGCTATCCTTGAAGAAAACCGGCGTGACCGTGCCCGACTTCATCTCCGCGCTGGCCGTGAGCAGCGACCCTTCGCAGCAGGATGCCAGCGTCGACGCCGTGGCTGGGCCAACGATCTTCCGGAACTCGGTCTTGCTCGGCGTGAATGCAGAGCCATCCGGCGTGCAGAAGTTCGCATTGTCACTGGGCACATAGCTGCTGAAGGGCATGGCGTACGCGAATTGCGCGGTGCCGATATCGATGATGTAGGTCGTGCCGGTGGTGGTCTTGACCGTGACGGATGCCAGCTCGGTCAAACCGAAGTCAACCTTCGTACCAGCCTGGGCCGTCACGGCCTTCGAGAACGGAAGGAACCCGGGATGTTGAATGCTCACCGTGGCCGGCGAACCGGTCGGAAGGTTCAGGATGAATTCGCCAAGAGCGTTCGTGTGCGCCGTCTGCTCGCCGTAGGACGCCGTCGCCAGTTGGACAGGCAGCCCGTTGGAGGCATCCTTCACGACACCGGTAAAGGGAATCGCCGGACCGGCGACAGGGGGGGTCACCGCGCGCCGGCGGCTTTGCGACGTTTGGGCCGCGCAGGCCGAGGAAGCGATCAGAATGCCGATCGCGAGCACGCAGGTGCTGCCGGTAAAACGGGAAACATGAGTCATGAACAGATCTCCTTTGTTTGATCGCACCGCGAGCTCGCGGCTTCAGGCATGGTAGCCGAACGGTATACGAACGGGCACTGCAAAACGTCTCATATACTGCGCCTCCGGCGCGTTGTCTGCGGCTTCGCCGCGTTGTCGGTTGGCTGCGCTTCGCGCGTTGTCGGGCTCGGCCGTCTTGGGTTTGCTTCTCGGTTCTCGCGCTTGATTTCGACTCTGACCACGCGGCCACGCCGCAGACAACCGACAACGCGGCGAAGCCGCAGACAACGCGCCGCAGGCGCAAAACCATGCACCTCTTCGATCAATACTCGATCCGCGGCGTCACATTCCGCAACCGCATCTTCGTCTCGCCGATGTGTCAGTACTCGAGCGACGACGGGATGCCGAACGACTGGCATTTCGTCCACCTCGGCAGCCGCGCGGCCGGGGGTGCCGGGCTGGTCATGGTCGAGGCCAGCGGTGTCTCCCCCGCCGGCCGCATTACCGCCTGGGACAGCGGTTTCTGGTCCGGGGAGCATGCAGCCGCCTTTCGCCGGATTGCCGCGTTCGTCGAGGCGCGCGGCGCGGTCTGCGGCATTCAACTCGCGCACGCGGGACGGAAAGCGTCGACTGACGTCCCATGGCGCGGCGGGCACGTCATCCGCGACGGCCCCAGTTCCTGGATGCCTGTCGCCCCCAGTCCGATTCCGTTCCGCGACGGCGATCCCATTCCGCACGAGCTCACGGTTGACGAGATCGACGAGATCGTCGAGCAATTCGTCCGATCGACGCGGCTCGCCCACAACGCCGGGTTTCGCGTTGTCGAGCTGCACATGGCGCACGGCTATCTGCTGCACGAATTCCTCTCGCCGCTCAGCAACGAGCGAACAGACGCGTACGGCGGCTCGCTGGAGAACCGGATGCGCTTTCCGCTCCGTGTCGCGGAGCGCGTGCGGCAGGCATGGCCCGATGATCTCCCCCTCTTCGTGCGCATTTCCGCCTCCGATTGGGCCAGCGGCGGATGGGACCTGCCGCAATCGATCGAATTCGCGAAACGTCTCGGCGCACTCGGCGTCGACCTCATCGACTGCTCCAGCGGGGGCGCGGTGCTGGGAGCGAAGGTCGAGCTCGGGCCCGGCTATCAGGTGCCGTTCGCGCGGGCCATCCGCGCCGAGGCTGGGATTGCAACCGGTGCCGTCGGGCTGATCACGGAGCCGAGGCAGGCGGACGAAATCATCGGCAGTGGTTCCGCCGACGCCGTCCTGCTGGCGCGGGAACTGCTCCGTGATCCCTACTGGCCTCTTCACGCCGCGAGAGCCCTCGGCGTCGACGTGCCCTGGCCGGAACAATACTTGAGAGCGAAAACGTGACTCGGGCGACTCCCGACCCCCGATCAAGGAGCAACCATGACAACAGAAACTCTCAATGCGGCCCAGAGCGGCACGTTTCTCCTCGGCGGTGACATCCCCGTCCACCGGCTCGGATTCGGCGCGATGCGCATCACAGGAAACGGCGTCTGGGGGCCACCGAAGGATCACGAAGAATCGCTGGCCGTCCTCCGCCGCGCCGTCGAGCTCGGCGTCAATCTCATCGACACCGCGGAGTCGTATGGCCCGCACGTCAGCGAAGAACTGATCGCGGAAGCGCTCCATCCGTATCCGAAGGGTCTCGTCATCGCCACGAAAGGCGGCCTCGAGCGCACTGGTCCGAATCAGTGGCCGGTCAACGGCAGGCCGGAGCGGCTGCGGAAAGGACTCGAAGGAAGCCTGCGCCGGCTGCGGCTGGAACGCATCGATCTCTGGCAACTGCATCGGATCGATCCGGACGTCCCGGAAGACGACCAGTTCGGGATCATCCGCGAGTTTCAGCGCGAAGGGAAAATCCTTCACGCGGGCTTGTCCGAGGTGACCGTCGAAGAGATCGAGGGGGCCCGCAAATACTTCGACGTCGTCTCCGTCCAGAATCGTTACAACCTTGCCGACCGCGAATGGGAAAAAGTTCTCGACTACTGCGACCGCGAGGGCATCGGATTCATCCCCTGGTTCCCTCTGCAGACCGGCAAGCTTGCCGGCGACGGCGGGCCGCTCGCGAAGATCGCCAAACGCCACCACGCCACCCCTGCCCAGATCGCTCTGGCCTGGCTGCTGAAACGTTCGAAGGTCATGCTGCCGATCCCCGGAACATCGCGGGTCAAGCATCTCGAGGAGAACATCGGCGGCGCCGGGATCGCGTTGACGGACGAGGAGTTCCGATCGATCGGTTAGCGCGAGAGAAACGAAGGCAATCCGCAGATAGCACAGATGTTACGCAGATGAGACAGTCCTCATCTGCGTAACATCTGTGCCATCTGCGGATTAGCTTTCCGGAACCCCATCGAAGAAACTGACCACCCCCGTTTCCAGCGAATACTCCGCGCCGACGACCATGAGCGACCCTTCCTGGATCAAACGTTCCAACAGCTCGGACCCATGGCGCAGGTGATTCGCCGATGCACGGACGTTCGCTCGTACCGTGTCGGCGATGACTGCCTCGGGATTCGGGTCACCGCCAGCAGCAGCGGCGACGGCCAGCACCGTCTCCATCGACGGCCGTACGCGGTTGACGATCGAACGAAGATTGCGCGACTGGCTCGTGGCACGGCCCGTCAGCTCCTCGAACGTGGCGATCACGGCGCCGCACTGCGAGTGGCCCATGACCACCACCAGGCTGGTACCGTAGCGTCCCGCCGCAAACTCGACGCTGCCAATCTGTGACGGCGAAACGACGTTGCCGGCGACCCGGATCACGAACAGATCTCCGAAGCCCTGATCGAAGACGAGCTCGGCCGGGACGCGCGCGTCCGAACAGCCGAGGACGATTGCCAGCGGCTCGGGTCCCGCGGCGAGCGCCGCACGGTGGCCATGATTTCCGAGTGCTCCCGCCTCGGACTGATTGGAGATGAATCGCCGGTTTCCCTCGCGAAGACGCGCCAATGCTTCGATAGCGGTGATCATCGTGAACGGTTCATCCAGTCCTCACGCACGATTCCATAGTAGTCGACGTCGACATGCTCGCCCCACTTCACGAGATGCTGCCGCATCGTCCCTTCACGATGCATTCCGATCTTCTGCAATACGCGCCCCGAAGCCGGATTACGGGTGAAGTGGAACGCGAAGATGCGGTTCATGCCGAGCTCGTCGAATGCATACCCGACGACTGCTTTCGCTGCCTCGGCAACGAAGCCCTGGCCCCAGTACGGCACGCCCAGCCAGTATCCGATCTCGGCGCGCTGGTGATAGGTCTCGACGTGCAAGCCGATCGCTCCCATCACGTCGCCGCCGTCGCGCGGCGCGATGGCGAAGATGTGATTGTTCGATTGGTCGTCGTGACCCAGGATCCACTCCTCCGCGGCCCCTTCGGGATACGGATGCGGGATGAGCAGCGTGTTACGCGCGATCTCCCGATCCGAGGCAAGGCGCTGCACGGCAGGAGCATCGCCCAGCGCGAACGGGCGCAGGATCAGGCGCTCGGTCGTGAGAGTGGGACGCGGCATGGAAGTCCAAGCGAAGGTATCGGCTGCCGGTTGTCTGGATACACGGAACGTCAACCCAACCGACAACCGACAACCGCAATACGAGCTACTGCGCCTTCTTCTCTTCCGGCTTCGCGGCGGCAGCGGGCATCGCGAAGATCGCCTTATCGATCTTCGGGTTCAGGTCGATCTTGGTGAAGTTGAGAGCCTGTCCGCCCATGCTCTCTTTGCCCTTGACGTGACTCTCCATCGAATGGGCGATGGTGATGCCTTCGACGGTCTTGTAGTCGCTGAACGTCGTCACGATATCCAGATCCTGTCCCTGAACGTTCCGGACTCCTTCGGAACGGATCAGGAGGTAGGTCTCGGCGTCGAAGTAGTCGTTCGACTCTTTGCCGTCCTTCGTCGTCACGTGCAGCTTGTAGGCGGGCGTGCCTTCGACGTCTTCCTTGCCGGCGAACTCGACCTTGTTCCCCTTGGTTTTGTAATCGAACGTCGGTCCATCGAAGTCGGCCTCGGAGCGCATATCCTTGACCTGCTCCTCGGTCATCTTCTGGGGGTCTTTGTTGCCTGTGAACGGCATCACAGACCATCCGGTCGAGCCGTCATAGGCCTGCGTTCCGGTCATGCCCTGGATCGTGAAGTCCATGCGCGAGTTGGAGGGGCGCATCTTGGTCATCGTGAACGGCGCCTCCATCTGGCCCATCTTCATCGTGCCGGTAAGGCGCATCGACTGCAGCGCTTTGATCTTGTCCTTACCGCCCATGGCCTTGAGATTCTTCTCGAGTACCTCATCGGCGGTCTGGCCGAAGACGGAGACCGTGAGAAAGGCGACGGCGCAAAGCGACAGCAATGTTTTCCTGGACATGAAGCCTCCTGATTCTGTTTCGACGTTGGCGATTGTGACATACGTCCGCGTTGCCCAGGAGTTGCGTCACATGCTGTTCACGAGGTCGCGAGCTCTGCCGCGGATCTCGTCCGGCTCGGCGACCAAACGGTCGCGCTCGGCGGCATCGAGGAGGGAGCGAAGTGCGCGGTAGGCATCGCCGCGCTCGGAGGTCTCGCGCAGAAGAGCGGCCGGATCGGCCCCACGCCCGGACAGCCATTCATCCACGGCGGCGCGCGTCGTGGCAGGCGTCTCCCGCACGAGGCTGCGCGTGTCGCGGCGGATCTGCGACGCCCGCGCGAGCCGCGGCCAGGCCAGGGCCAGCACGACGAGCAGACCGGCGGCGATACCGAGCAATGGCAGCATCCGGCGCACGGTCCCGATACGGGCGTCGGATGCCGTGGGGAGAACATGCGGCTGCGCCGCGGTGGCATCGGCCGCCTCGACGAGCAGCGCACGCTGCTCGCACCGCAGCTCGCGCCGGACGCCGGCGGGGGTGAGGACAACCGCCGCCAGCGGCGGGATGACGAACATCCCCGCATTCGCGGGAAAGATGAGATAGCGCCAGCGGCGGGTCATCACCGCTTCCGTGTGCCGGTCGACGGTCACGCCCCCCTCGTTGATCTGCATGCTTCCTTCGAGGGGAACCGCGAATGCCGGCGGAGGGGCCGCGCGAAGGTTTGCCGCACCGGTCATCGCCACATCGATTGACACCGGTCCTCCGTTTTTCTGCACCGGCGTCTGACACTGCAACGAAACGTCGCCGACCGCGGCCACCGGCGGTCCGGGCGGGATCGGCCGGGCGTCGATGGCTATGGCTGACGAGCGGCGGCGGACATCGACGACCGTTCCTTCGAAGAGGCCGAATGGATTGCCGATGTCGAGACGCTTCATGATCTGCGCCTCCACCGACAGCGGCTCGACCGTCAGCGTGCCGCTGTGCAGCGGAAAGAGCGCCACGCGCCGCACGACGAGCTTCTGCATGGCCACGCCGCCGATGAAGACCTGCTGCGCCACCATCCCGCGGACGTCGAGCTCCTCGACCCAGAAGTCCGCCAGCTTCGGCATCTCTCCGAAGCCTTCGTCCTGCACGTTGGCGGCGCTGTAGAGCGTCCAGGTGACCACGATCTGCTCGCCGGCGAAGACGTTGGTCTTGTCCGCCTCAGCAACGACGAAGATCGGATCGCGATTGGTGGCCAGCAACTCGTGAAGGATGCGCACCGGATCGTTGCTGCCCGCGGCGAGATCGGGCAGCACCTGAATGGAGACCGGCGCCAGCGTCTCCACCTGTCCCCCGCTGCCGTGCAACGTGACCGGCCCGATCAGCGCAGACCCCGGCCCGGCGGGATGCGCGCTATAGCGAAGGATCTTCCGCCGCGACGAGTTGCCGTTGACCCAGGCAAACTCCGACGAGACCGACGGCGAGCCGTCGACGATCAGGTTCTGCAGCGGGAGCTGGAGATTGTCGATCGAGGCAAAAGCATCGGTGAGAGTGATCGTGATGGTTACCGTGTCATCGATGGAGAGCGTCTGCTTGTCGACGTGAAGCTCATTCGCGGAGAGCGGCAGGGCGAAGAAAAGCAGAAGGCAGAAGGATGAAGGCAGAAGGACGAAGCATGAACCCTTCATCCTTCTGCCTTCTGCCCTCTGCCTTCTGCCTTCACCACCCCACATGCAGCCTCTCTCGCGACGGCTTATGCATCCGCTGCAGCTCTTCCTGCTCCTGCTGCTGCACCGACCGCAGCAGTCCCTCGGCATTCGGATCGCCCTTCGGTTGCTGCTGGCCACCCGGCTGGGGTGATGGCTGCGGTTTCTGCTGCGGCTGCGGACCGCGATCCTGCTGGGAGCCGTTGCCGCCTTGCTGCTGTTTCTGCATGGCCTCTTTGCGCTTGAGGGCAATCTCGAGATTGCGCTTCGCCGAGGCGTCCGAGGGGCGCAGTCGCAGGGTCTGGCTGTAATCGCGGATGGCGTAATCGAACGCATTGGCCGCCAGGGCGCTGTTGCCTCGATTGAAAAGGGCATCCGCACGAAGCGACGGATCGGCCAGCGCCTTGGCGATGGTCGACGATCCCGCCTCGCGATTGCCCGCCGCGATCTGCGCCGTGCCGAGGTTGAACGCGCGCGCCGGTGTGGACGCGATCGAGGATGACGTGGCGAACGACGTCTGCGCCTCGGCGTACTTCTTCTGAGCGAACTGCTTCACGCCGCGCGCCGTGGCCGCATGTGAGTTGGTCTCGCGCGTGAGGTTCGACACGAAAGGAAGGCCAGCGATGAGAAGGATGGCGAACACTTTCATTGGCGCCAAGCTCCGGCACAGACAGGAGTGTCTGTGCCACATTTACACTGCTGAAGTAACAGGCACTGCTCCTGCGCGAAGCAGGACAAATGTGGCACAGACACTCTTGTCTGTGCCGGAGCTCGGCAGACTTCCGCTCTCACTCCGCACCCCGATTCGCCAGCGAGCCGAGAAACAACGCCACGCAGGCAAACGCCAGCGGCCACTGATACCGTTCGATCGGAACCCTCACGTTTTTCTGCTTCAACGTCCCGCCCGTCGCCGCCAGCGAGTCGAGGGCATGCTCGCCGAACGGGTTCGCATAGAACGTCCCTCCCGTTGCTCGCGCGATCTTCTGCAGCGCCTCGGGATGCGCGTAGGTCGTCACCACCTGGCCGTTGTCGTCGACCAGCACGCCTCCGCCCTCGGTGCGCGGGATCGTACTGCCGCCGGCCGTACCGACCAGGATCGTCGACACGGGAACCCCGCGTTGCGCCAGTTTCGCGATCGCGTCGTCGAGCCGCGAGCTCTGGTCCTCACCATCGCTGATGAGCACGATGTCGCCGCGCTGCGCGGGGTCGCCGCCGGCGAGGCGCAATGCGGCATTGAGTGCCGCCGAAAGGTCGGAACCGGGGTTCGATACCTCCCCCGCCTGAATCGAATCGAGGAGCGCCTCCACCGCATCGCCGTCGCTCGTCAGCGGCGAAACCACCTCGGCCGCCGATTCGAAGATGACCAGCCCCACGCGCCCCGATTGCGCCTCGATGATCCGTTTGGCGATGGCCTTGGCCGCCTCGAGCCGCGAGGTACCGACGTCGCGCGCATCCATGCTCAGCGAGACATCGATGACGATGACGCGGTTCGACTCGCGCTGCTCGATCGGGACGACGCGGAACCCCGCCTCCGGCCCCGCCAACGCGATCACGCAGCCGAGGAGTGCAAGAGAAACCAGCCAGGGTCGGAGATTGCGGAGCGGATTCGCCACGCCGCGCAACCGCTCCGAAACGAATCGCCGCGCGATGCGAAGGCGCCGGCGCTCGCGCGCTACGAAAAAGACGAGCGCGAGCGGTACAAGTAGCGCAAGCCAGAGCAACTGCGGCGCGCGGAAGGTCATGGCCCGCATTCCTCACAGGCTTCTTGAACCTTTCGCAACTCTGTTTCGTCGAGAGTCCTTCTCCCCCCGCGGTTTTTTGCGGGGGGAGAAGAGCCTGCCCTGAGTGAGCGAAGCGAGTCGAAGGGTGCCGAAGGCGGATGAGGGGGGCGCATACCCGATATGTGCGTCCGACACCCGCATGCTGTGTTGCCATTCTGCTCGTGAGCACATGACGGACTCGTGAAACGCCCCCTCATCCGCCTATCGGCACCTTCTCCCCCGCAAAAAACCGCGGGGGAGAAGGCTCTCGACGTTAGGACACTGTCGACAACTCCGATCCGCGTACGCGTGTGAGAAAAACTGGCTCGCCGCCGGCCGAAGGAGAAACGCTGCTGGAACGTCCTCACGCCGCCACCTTCTGCCACACCGTTTCTCCCGACAACAGCGCCAGCGCGAACATGGCCACTCCGGCGGCGAGCGGCAGACCGTACAGCTCCTCGATCCGCTCGCTCTTCGGCGCGGTCAGACGCGTCTTTTCGAGATGATCGATGCGGTCGAGTACCTCGCCCATCGTCCGCGCGTCGGTGGCGCGGAAGTACTCGCCGTTCGTCGCCTTGGCGATCGCCGCCAGCGCTTCTTCATCGAGGTCGGCGCGCACGAGCTGATAGGTCGTCACGATCTCGCCGGTGAACGGATCCTGGCGTTTCATCGGGATCGGCACCGGTCCGCGGCTTCCAACGCCGATCGTGTAGATCTTGATGCCGTAGCGCGCGGCGAGTTGCGCCGCGGCCAGCGGATCGATCGAGCCGGCATTGTTCACGCCGTCCGTGACCAGGATGATGATCCGGCTGCGCGTCTTCGACGTCCGCAGACGGTTGACGGCCGTGGCGATGGCGTGGCCGATGGCGGTCCCATCGCCGTTCTCGCCGACCTGGGCCCGCTCCAGAATGGCCGCGGCAATGTCGCGGTCGTACGTGATCGGCACCCGCGTGGCGGCACGCACGCCGAAAGTGACGATGCCGATGCGGTCATCCTGCCGGCGGGCGATGAAGTCGCCGATCAACTCCTTGGCCACGCCGAACCGATTGCGCGGCTTGAAGTCCTCCGCGGCCATGCTGCCGGAGGCGTCGAGCGCCACGACGATGTCGATGCCGAATCGGTCGTTCGTGGCCATCCGCGTCACGCGCTGCGGCCGCGCCAGCGCCACGATCATCGCCACGGCGGCGATCGATTCGAGCAGGAACGGGATTCCCGCAAGCTGCGCGCGCACGCTCCCCCTCGGCGTGACGAGGGACATCGATGAGATCGCAAACGCTCCGAAGCGATGACGGCGATCGCGGATGAGCAGGGCGATCCTGCCGATGAGCGCGAGGATCAGCAGCAGCCAGAACGGATTGGCGAAACGGATCATGCCGCGGCCTCACCCACTGTCTCTTCAACCGCAGGCGGCTGCGGCTCCGCCCACGACGGGATCGCGAGCGCGCTTTTGAGCGCGTCGTCGAAATTCGCCGGCGCGGCTCCCCAGGGTGAGAACTTCTCGAGATCGCCCTGGCGCAGGATCTGTGCAACGGAGACATCCTCGACGCGCGCCAGCAGCTCCGACGTCGTCAGCTCCGCGCCGAGGTCGGCGCGGACGGCGGCCAGATAGGCGCGAACGGCGTCCGCCAGATACGCCCAGCGCATCCGATCGCTCGTTCGTAACGCCGTCACACGCGCGCGAAATGCATCGGCCGGCACGATGACGATTTGCGGCTTCGCCACGCGCCGCTTCGCCACGATCACCACCGCCGTCCACGCCGCGATCGCCGCCAGCGCCGCGATGCCGATAGCGATGAACGGCAGACGCGGCCACGGCTCCGGCTTCGGAGGCTTCAGCGGCGCCGGCTCCAGCTTGTCGTCCGGCTTCAGCACCGAGTGAATCGGGATCACCACGCTGACCGGCCCTTCCGCGGAATGTCCTGTCACCGTGATCGTGTGCGGCACGAAGGTCCGGATCACGACGGAGTTGCCGGCGCGCGAGACCACTTCGTAATCGGGCGACGCATCGACCACCGTCGGCGCCGCGAACTCGATCGTGACCGGATCGCCGACCGTCGCGCGCGCCGGGTGGAACATGGTGACCAGTACCAGAAGGAGGCCTGTCATCGTTAGGAGTCTGCGCGGCAGAACGATATAACGAAGATGGTGGCCGAGCCTTGGGCAACCAGCGCAGCCGGCCGTGCCGGCTTAGCGCCTTCTTACCGCCCGCTCCCGGAAAAAACGAAGCAGCTCCCGATCGTACGGAATTGCGGTCGAGACGTTCAGATGATCGACCCCGGCGGCGCGAAACCGGCGCTCGCTCAACTGGTCACGCGCCGCGGCACGCCGTGCCACGTCGGCGTGGCGCAGATCGATGAACCGCGCCACACCGCTCTCGACGTCGACAACCTGCGCCAACCCGCCCTCGGGAAACCGTTCCTCGCGCGGATCGCTGACCGTGATCGCAACGACGTCGTGTCGTCGATCCAGACGCCGCATCGTCCGCTCGAAGTTCTGATCGAGAAAGTCGCTGATGACGATCACGACCGCACGGCGGGTGCTGACCTGCTCGAGATAGCGCGCCGCCGCATCGAGGTCGGCCACCCCCTGGGGACCGCGCATGGCGGCGTCGACGGCGGCGCGGACGATCACCTGCGCATGCATCTGCCCCCGCCGAGGCGGGATGTAGCCGCCAACACTGTTCGAAAAAAGAAGCAGGCCGATGCGGTCGGAGTTCTGCACGGCCGAAAAGGCGAAGACCGCCGCAAGCTCCGCGGCGATGTCGCACTTGCGCCAGTCGACCGATCCGAAGGCCATCGAGCCGGAGACGTCGATGACCACGAGCACCGTCAGGTCGCGCTCTTCGACGAACTCCTTCACATGCGGGACACCGCTGCGCGCCGTGACGTTCCAGTCGATCGTGCGCACGTCGTCGCCCGGCTGGTACTCCCGCACCTGCGAGAACTCGATCCCCCGTCCATGAAACGCCGAGTGGTAGTCGCCGGCGAATCCGGCGCGGATCAGACGCGCCGAGAGGATCTCCAGGTCGCGCACGCGGCGCGTGAGGGGGATGCGGTATTGCGGTTTGCGGCGGCGGAAGAACATGGTTACGAGGTCTCGCGGTTGCGGGGTCTCTCGGCACCGGAATCTCGCAGACCGCAAGACTGCGCAACCGCGTGACTTCGCGACCGCATCACGGTACCGCCACCGCCCCCAGCACCTGCTGCACGATGGCGTCGGCCGTCACCTGCTCGGCGGCGGCCTCGTAGCTGAGGACCAGGCGGTGCCGCAAAACGTCCGGCGCGATTGCCTTCACATCCTCGGGGACGACGAAGGCCCGGCCCTGGATGAAGGCGTAGCCCTTGGCTACATGCGCCAGCGCCAGCGTTGCGCGCGGCGAGGCGCCGAAGGCGATGTACGGCACCAGCGACGGCAGCCGGAATTCGGCCGGCGTACGCGTCGCCGCGACGAGCTGGATGATGTAGCGCCCGATCCGTTCGTCGACGTGAACGCGCGCCGCCAGGTGCGCGATCTGCGCGATCTCCGCGATCGTCAGAATGCGCCGGATGGCCACCTGCTGCGCGATCGGGTCGAGATAGATGCCGAGCATCCGCATCTCTTCGTCCTGAGTCGGATAGTCGACGCGCAGCTTCATCACGAAGCGATCGACCTGCGCCTCGGGGAGTGCATACGTCCCTTCATGCTCGATCGGATTCTGCGTGGCGATGACGACGAACGGCTCCGGCAGGCGGTACGAGGTGTCGCCGATGGTGACCTGCCGCTCCTGCATCGCCTCCAGCAGCGCCGACTGCACCTTCGCCGGCGCGCGGTTGATCTCGTCGGCCAGCACCAGGTTGGCGAAGATCGGTCCCTGCCGCGGCGTGAATACGCGATCGGCCGGATTGAAGATCAATGTCCCGGTGATGTCGGCCGGCAGAAGATCGGGCGTGAACTGGATGCGGTGAAACGAGGCATCGATGGCGCCGGCGAGCGTCTTGACGAGCAGCGTCTTGGCGAGCCCCGGTACTCCCTCGATGAGCACATGTCCGCGAATCAGCAGCGCGATGACGAGCCGGTCGACGATCGCGTCCTGCCCGATCACCGCCCGCCCCACCTCGCTCCGCAACCGCGCGATGACCTCGTGCGCCGCAGCGATGTCGGTATTGATGGTGGCCTGGTCCATGGGAGGAGTTTATCGTGGGGTGCACTGACAGGAAGAGGCGAAATGTTGAATGTTCAATGGTAAATGTTGAATGTTGAATGAAGCGATCTCTCCCCCGTCCATTCAACATTGAACATTCAACACTCAACATTCAACATTGCTGTTCGTTCCCGATGAACCATCCAAAGAAAAAATGGGGCCAGCACTTCCTCCGCAACCGCGGAGCGGTGATGCGAATCGTCGAGGCCGTCGAACCGGCGCCGGATGACATCGTCGTCGAGATCGGACCGGGAGAAGGGGTTCTGACGGAGAAACTGGCCGAGCTGCCGAATGAGCTGATGGCGGTCGAGATCGATCCGGAGCTTTCGGACCGGCTGCGCGCACAGTTCGGCGATCGCATCACGCTGGTGAACGAAGACGCGATGGATGCCCCCCTCCCCGCCCGCCCCTACCGCGCCGTCGGCAATCTTCCCTACAACGCCGGAACGCCCATCCTGCGCCGCGTCGTCTCCGATCCGAACTGTCGCCGCGCCGTCTTCATGCTGCAGAAGGAGGTTGCTGACCGGCTCGTAGCGAAACCAGGCGACGAGGCCTACGGCTACCTGACTCTCTTCGTGCGCCTCTACTCCTCGGCGCGCATTCTCATGACACTCGAACCGAAGTCGTTCTATCCGCCGCCGAAGGTGCGCAGCGCCGTGGTCGTGCTCGACCCCGACCGCAAACCGTTCGCATCCGAGGAGCTCATCGATCTGATCAGCGCCTCCTTTAGGATGCGTCGGAAGAAACTGGTCAACAACTTGACGGACTTTGGCACCCGCGAGGAAGTCGTGGAGGCGATGACGCGGGCCGGCATCGATGAGGGTGTGCGGGCGGAGAGGCTGTCGATCGAAGACTTCGCGCGACTCCGCAGCGCGTTGGCAGTCTCGAACTACAAACGTCCCCGGTAGGATCCGAAGACGAGACCGGTAGACCTTCGTTACAGAAATCACAGTTTCGCTCCTGCCCGAGCAGCGCATCTGGAGATCATCGAGTTGTTCGACAGTCTGATGCGCGGGCGAACCGCTGATGGAGGGAGATCGAGATGCTCGGCGATGACGGCGGGCACCGCCGCGCCGTCGCTGATCTCGAAAAAGTGTCGCGAATGCCTTCGCATGGCCCTGTTCGGAGTGCAGGCGGCTCAGATGACTGGTATTTTTCGCGGCGATGAGCTCCCGCGGCTCGATCATCGATCGCTTTGCCTCCTCAATAACCGATTTCACCTCGTCGTCCGTCGTTCTGCCTCCTCGATGACGGTATCCACCTAATCATCCGTCGTGTTGCCTCCTCGATAACTGTTTTTCACCTCTTCATCCGTCGATTTGCCTCCTCAGTAACGGACTTCAGCCTCTCATCCGCCGATTCACCTCTCAAGCTCTGATTTTCAGACCTTCGAGGGTCGAAAAGCCTCGTGAAGCTCTGTTGTTCAGAGCTTCGAGGCTCAGAAAGCCTGCCGAAGGTCTGATTTTCAGAACTTCGAACCGCAAAAAGCTTCCTCAAGGTCTGTTTTTCAGAGCTTAGAATGCCGAAAGGCATATTGAAGCTCTGAAAAACAGACCTGAGGAACCGATCGGTCGACATGAATGGAGGGAAGCATGGCTGGAGGAGCGATTCCGACGATTACACGGTCCGAACAACGAGCGGCGGCGGTGAAAAGGGCTCTTAAGGCCGCCGCGCTCCGTATTCCGGGGCTGAAAGTACCTCATGCAGAGACAAGGAGGCGCATCAGCGGACGGCGAACCGTACCGAAGAAGTTCATCCGCACGATGATGGTGGCCGTCGATGGTCACGCAGCACTGCGCGACGTCGTACGGTTCGATTCCGCCGAGGCGGAGGCGGCCCTGCAGTTCGAAGCGGCCTTTCGCTCGGTCCGCGATCAGATCGCGAATCTGCTGGCCAGCCTGACCTACACCATCGAACTGCGCGTGGCCTCGGTCGCCGAGAAGGCGATGGACTCGTACGCCATTGCCAAAGGGCTGGCGCGCGATGATCTGCCGATGACCAGGCTCGTTGCCCGCCTCAAGCGCGACCTCGGTCGAAAAGGACCGCGAAAGAAGAAGAAACAGAAGAAGTAGCGTGAGCCAATTGTGAGACCAATGTGCCATGCCACAGACACTCTTGCCTGTGCCGGGTTTCGCCACGACTCAAGATTGCAAGACCTCAGGGGCGCGCGGCTCCGGCGGGGCACAGACAAGAGTGTCTGTGCCACATTAGCCCCTGGCGCGCGGCGAGTTACCGCCCCATCTCCTCCCCCACCGCCCGCACGCGCTGCCGGACGTTGTCGTCGCCCGACGCCTCGGCGGCAGCGGTGGCGATGCGCAGCCATTCGCGGGCGCGATCGGGGTCGCCGTGGCGGTGCGCCAGTTTCGCCAGACGCAGGGCCGATTCGGCCACGCCGGGGGGGACGTTCGTGGCTACGTAGAGATGGAAGGCTTCTTCCCACAATTCAGAGCTGTCCTTGATGACGGCGAGGCTGCGAACGGCGTTGGCAAGATCCAACGGCGGCGCATCCGACGCGCGATAGAGCGCCAGCGCCTCGGCGGACAGCGGTTCGGCGAGGTCGTCGCGGCCGTCGTCGTGATGGAGATCGCCGATGTGGCGGAGGGTGTGCGCGAGGAGGAGGAGGTCGCCGATCTCGCGGCAGACGGACACGGCCTCCTCGTAGGACAGCAGCGCTTCCGCGCGGCGGCCGAGGTCGCGGTCGATCTGGGCGATTCCCTTGAGCGCTTCGACCAGCTCACGACGCGCTCCGCTCCGGCGCGACCTCGCCGCCGCCTCGGCGAACAGATCGCGCGATTGGTCGGGTGTGTCAAACCGCGCACGCCTTCCCCGCCGCAGCAGGTCGTGGATCGGATCGGCATCCTCAGGCTCGCTCGGACGCGCGCGTAGAAGGAGCTCGTCGATGCCGCGGTTGCCGGTGAACCAGTCCTCGCCGACTTTGGCGCCGGCGGCGACGAGTGTCTCGACAATCTCGCGGTGCGCCGGCATGGGATGGTGGATCACCGACCACAACGTCTGGCCGAGGACCGTGCCGCCGTAGACGTTCTTCGCCTCGAGCGGGGCGTTATGGGCCAGAAGCAGTTTGACCGTGTCGAGATGCCCTTCGTGCGCAGCGAGATGCAGGCCGGTCATATCGACATCGGCGCCGGCGGCGGGATCGACGCCGTAGTCGAGCAGGAAGGTGACGACGTCGTTGTTACCGTAGGCACAGGCCCAGACGAATCCTTCCCCCCGCTGCTGTTCCGGCGTCGCATCCACGAGCTCCTTCACGCGATCGAGGCGGCCGACACCGGCGGCATTTGCGAAGTCGAGATACGCGCCATGCTCGGCAAGGAACCGGGCAGCGAGCGGACGGCCGTTGGCCAGGCATCCGCTCACCGCCTCGCCCGGTACGCGCTCGATCATCGCGCCGCGGACCAGCAGCAGTTCCAGGAGCGCGATCTGCACGCCGGCGGCCTCGGGATGCACGCTGGTGGCGGTGAGACCGAGCGTCATCGAGTGGCCGCCGTACGCCTCGGACTCCGCGTTCACCTCGGCGCCGGCATCGAGCAGCAGTCGCGTGATCTCGACGATGTTCGGCGGCGTCCGCTGGCGGAAGTCTTCGATGCCGTTCGCTGAGACGTAGTGCAGGAGCGTCGAGCGATGATCGCGGCTCGATCGCTGGCGGATCAGCTCCGGACTCTCATCGAGCAAACGTCGCAGCGTGGCGATGTCGCCGGAGGCGATGGCATTCACGGCCTGCTCGAATTGCGCATCCGGTGAGCCGGCGTGCTGCAGATCGTCGACGTGCCGCGCGAACTTCGGCCAGCTCGCAAAGCCGTGTGCGCGGGCGATGAAGTACTGCGCTTCGGTGAGCTTGCCGATCGTCGCCGATCGCAGGCGTGTTTCCACGCGATCGATCTGTTCGGCGCTGACGAGTTGTTTCACCCACGCGCGCAACGCGGTGGGATGGGCATCCGACGCGCAAGCCTTGAGGAGATCCTTGGCCAGTTTCCTGTAGTAGCCGAGGTGGGGATGAGGCGGGAGAGGAAGGGCATCCGACATACGAAACTCCTTTCATGGCATGCCTGGAGTCCGCACGGTCAGGCTGAAAGAAGGTTCGTACCTTCGATGACTTCAGTGGGTGGGCACGGCCCTTTCCGCGGACTGGATGCGTCCCAAACGCTGGGTGGATTGTAGCGCGGAGAGTAGTACGCCGACCTGTATTTCCATTTTGAGACGCAAAATGGAAGTAGCGTTTCCAGATTTCCGATTTCACCGTCTCCGCGATCTCATCGGCCGGCCTTCCTGGCGAACCCGATCTCGCGCGTGGCTCTTGGCGACGGTGTCAGGAGCGCACGGAGGGCGTCGAACATCTCGCGAAGGTCTTCATCGTGGCCGGTCACCCTCTGCTCTAGCGCATCGAGTCTCATGGCAATCTCGGTGTGACCGCGCGCGAACTCCCGCAAACGGACGAAGGCCCGGACTACGAAAACGCTCATCTCGACCGCGCGAGGGCTGTTCAAAACCGCCGCCGCCATGAGTGCGCCGTGCTCCGTGAAGGCCCAAGGGAGGTATTTGATATTCTGGCCCCGCTTCAAGATCACAGATTGTGATCTTGAACGACGAACCTCTTCGGCTTCATCCGGCGTCAGGCGAAAAAGGAAGTCCTCCGGGAAGCGGTCTCGACTACGCTTGACGGACTGATTGAGCGCGCCTGTCGTGACCCCGTATGCCTCAGCCAGATCGCGGTCGAGCATCACCCTCTCGCCTCGGATCGTCAGGATCGTACGATCGACCTGGGCAACCACCAGAATCTTCGCCTTCTCCATCAACTCCTCCTCTGCTGGGGTGATGAAATTATGCAGATTCCAGCCTCGATTCTTAACCGGCTTCGAGAACTGTGTCTGGAGTTGCGTCGTCTGGCGCGCGAACTTCTACGACACGTAGGCGAACCGATGGACCTTCCCGACTACACACCGTCGATTAGAAGTGTTCGGTGAAGGCCCAGGGAAGATACTTCTGGCCCCTTTTCAAGGTCACAGATTGTGACCTTGAAGAAGAAGCTGAATCACGAACTTCCATGGCTCACCGCGACGCGGGCTATCGCGGAGGTGGTCACATCCTGTGACCACCTCAATGCCGCGTTAGCGGCAGAGGAACGGACGCCTCGTCCCCTCCTCGTCCCCCTCAGTTCGGCGCGACCCTCAGCACCGTCGAGAGGTCCTTCGTGCCGCCGCAGGTACTGGTCAGGTGCACCGTGACCGTCGACGAGCCTGCGCCGTGCGTGCTCGTGTAGACCCCGTTGCAGGACGTGGTGTGAGTGGTCGGGTCGACGAAGCAGGGGGTCATGGCGATGGGATCGTTCAGGGTATTGCTGATCGACCAGCTCACCGTGTCCTTATTGAAGGTGAACGAGACTTCGGTCGTCTTGCCGGCGAAGATCGCGTCCGCGCCCAACCGAAGGGTGCCGTCCGGATTAAACGGAACGACCGGCAGGCGTTTATCGCTCGTCAGCGGGCAGCGGGTCGTATCGGAAAAGGTGAACGTGCAGGTGAAGTCGACCTCTGAGGAGGAGCCGGCCTGATATTGAATCGTGCTCGTTCCCTGGCCGGAAAGGATCGTACCGCCACTGACGACCCATTTCACCTGCGTGCCGGGCGGCGGCGGTGTGACGGACGCCGTTCCCACGGTCCCGCCGCAGATGCTGCTGACCGGGAGGGTAATGTCGGGGACCGGGGCGGGGAAAAACGTAAATGACCGTGGCGTATCGAAGATCGCGGGACAGGAGTTGGGCAGACCACTGTCGACGCTTGCAATCGTGTACGTCGTGATCACCGGCGGTGCGACGAAGCGGCCAAAGAAGGACTTTACGCCGTCGGTCCATGTGGCCCCGACTCCTCCCTGCCCGGGACCCGATCCGCTGATCTGGACCAGCAGCAGGGCCGTATTGGCGCCACCCGGCGACCAGTTGCAAGCGGGCGTGAGCATGACCCTCGGCGTAAGTACGCCTTGCACGGAGCCGGTGATGGCCAGACTGCAACCGGTGGCGTCCGTTCCGGACACGAGCGTGTTCGCGCCCTCCCTCGTGATCAGTTTCGAGATATTGGTCTGGCTTGTCTGGAAGCAAGTCCCGTCGTTCCAGCACGCCGAGAATGGCGGCTTGCCCGTGAACTGAACGTTGACCGTGTCGATGCTCGTGCAGCCGCGGAATCCAAAGACCGTTGCCGTCGGAATGAACGCCGGCACGATGGCGATGTTGGAGGCCGGGCCGGAGCAGGCGGCATCCTGGAATTCGGCGATGCTGTAGTTGCCGGGGATCGCCACCGCGCGCGCCAGCGACATCGTGTCGGTGTTGAACGGCATGCCGTCCGACCATTTTCCATGGAACGGCGGCGTGCCGGTGAACGATGCGTTCACGATCACCGAGCCGCAGGAGATCGCGCCGGTGCTGACGGAAACCTTCGGGCTGTCGCAGTCGAGCTTCGGCGTGATGGCGATGCTGCGGGCCAGCCGGCCGAGGCAGGCACCGCGCGTCAATTGGACGGTGACATCGACGCTGCCGACCGATGCCGGCATGATGGTCACGCTGTCGCCCGTCGCCGCGGAGGGCGAGCCGTTGGCGATCGTCCAGGTCGCTACCGCACCTGGTTGCGAACGCACGGTGAGTTGGAAGCTCGTCCCGACGACGACGGAGGAGGGCCCGTCGACGATCACCGGCGGATCGGCGCAGGCGTCGACCAGATACGGCACCGCGGTGTGCGCGGCCGAGCAGGTCGAAGCGGTTACGGGACTCTTCGAGACGGCGCGTTGTCTCGTCGCGGGAGCCGTGACGACGGCGGTCCCCGCAAGCGTTGCGTCGATAACGAACTGCTTGTTGCCGCTGGTCTGCGGCGTATACGAATAGCTCCGCGCCGAGGGTTGCAGGGAAACACTCCCGAAATCGCCGGAGATGGTCTGCTGTGCCGGCGTGCCGTTGTCATACAACCACGAGACCGTCAGCGGCTCATTGGCGCGTGACGCGGGGATCGCGGCGACGTGGACGTCGAAAGGAGCGTGCAACGTGATGAGGCCGGCACCGTGCGAGACGCAGCCACCCGCCGTCATCGTGACCGACACCACCGCCTTCGCGCCCGTGCCGAGGGTGATGGCGATGTGGTCGCCCGTGGCATCGCCGGCGATCGTGCCACCGTCGACCGTCCAGGCATAGGACGCGCCCGGAACACCGAGAACGGCCGCGGTCGCCGTGCCCGATTTGCACGCCGTCACCGGCACCTGCACGATCACGGTTGACGGACAGTCGGCGGCCAGACGAACGGCGGTGAGAGACAAAAGCAGAATGATCGCGAACGATTTGCTGCCGAGCATGCCGAACAGGGTAACTGAATCGGGGAGGCGGACGATGTGATGGCGGAGGGCTGGCTCAGAAACTCGGCAACCGCGAGACCCCGCAACCCCGAGACCGCGTAACCGATCCTCACGGCACGATCGTCAACGGTACCGATACCGACTTCTTGTTCGCGCAGAATCCTTCCATCTCCAGGGTGATGTTCGTCGTGCCGGGGACCGTGCTCGAATATTGCGCCAGGCAGGTGATGTGCGCGCCGCAGAGACCGACGAACGGGATGTTCTGATTCGCCGAGTCGTGGAGATTCCAGGTCCAGGTGGCGGTGTCGATGGTGAAGGTGATCAGAACGGTTTGGCCTGAGGAAATCTGCGCTTTCGCCAGCGAGAGCGTCCCGACCGGATCGGCGTCGATCCGTGCCGTCCCTCGGTGCGAGGTCGGGCAGCGGTCGTCAGGATAGATGAACGTGCATCCCAGGACCATCGTGCCCGGAACGCCGGTCTGGTATTGAACCGAGCTCGTTCCCTGGCCGGAAACGATGCTGCCGTTATCGACGAACCAATGCACCGTCGCATCAGGGGGCGGCGGGGTGACCAGCGACGCTGTTTTGGTGAGGCCTGTGCAGATGTCGCCAACGCCGAGCTCGAAGTTGGGGATGGGGCTGGCGAAGACGGTGACGGACGCCGGCGAGCCGATGATGGCCGGACAGTTGGCGTCGTGGCCGCTGACGATCGTGTACGTCGTGGTCTGATCCGGCTTGGTGGCGACGCGATAGACCGGGTAGCCGTTCGCCGACGTGGTCACGCCGTCGGACCAGGTGACGGTCAGGGGATTCGTCGGGTTCGTATCGACGGTGGCGTAGACGCTCACGGCGTTGTCGAAGTCCGGAGATTCGCAGAATCGCTCCGCGTGCAACGTCACCGGCTGAATGCCCTGGACGCTTCCCACGATCCCCAGGCGGCAGTCGGTGCCGTCGTAGCCGTATGCGACACCGTTCGGGCCGGTGGCCGTGACCGGCTTCTCGATCTGCATTTCACTGGTGAGAAAGCCGGTGCCATCGAGCCAGGCACCGGAGAACGGCGGCTTGCCGGTGAACTGCACAGTGAGCTTGTCGGTGCCGATGCAACTGTTCATCTTGCCGACGATCGTCGCCGTCGGACCGACCGCCGAGATTACGGCCATTCCTGATGAGGAGCCGGCACAGGCGGCATCCTCGAAGCTGACGATGCTGTAGTTGCCGGGCATGGTCACCATTCGGGTAAGCGTCGTGGCGTTGGTATTAAACGGGGAGCCGTCCGACCACATCCCCTTGAACGGCGGCGTGCCGGTGAATGCGGCATTGACGATCGCCGAACCGCAACCGACAGCGCCGGCGCTGACGACCACCTTGGGGTTGTTGCAGACCGCCTGCGCGGCGATCTCGATGCCGCGGTCGAGCTGCCCGACGCAGGCTCCGCGCGCAAGGCGCACGTTGACGCCCACCGTGCCGCTCACTCCCGCCGTGATTGTGACGCTGTCGCCCGTCGCCGTGGCCGGCGAGCCGTTGGTGATCGTCCACGTAGCTACGGCCCCCGCTTGCGGACGGACGCTGAGCTGGAAGCTCGTACCGCTGACCACGGAAGCCGGCCCGTCGATGAGTACAGACGGTTCGGCGCAGAGGCCCACCGTATAGGACGCAGCGCTGTGCACCGTTGCACACCCCGATGCCGAGACGGGACTCTTGGCTACGGTGCGTTGCCTCGACGGCGGAGGAGCGGAAACAGCCGCGATCGGCATGGCGGCGTCGATGACCACCTGCCTGCTGCCGCTGTTCTGCGGCGTGTAGGTGTAGCTGCGGATGCCCGGTTCCAGCGAAACGGTTCCGATCTCCGCACCGGAGATCGTTTGATGTGCCGGCGCGCCGTTCTCGTACACCCAGGAAATCGTCAGCGGCTCACCGGCGCGTGCCGCCGGGATGGCCGCGATGCGGGCGTTGAACGGATCGTGCAGCGCGATGACGGCGCTGCCATGCGATACGCAACCGCCGGACGTCATGGTGACCGATGCCGTCGCCGTCGCGTTCGTGCCGAGGGAGATGTTGACTCGGTCGCCGGCGGCGTCGCCGACGATTGTGCCGCCATCGACCGTCCACGCGTAGGTCGCGCCGGGAGGACCGGTGACGGCCGCCGTCGCCGTACCGGACTTGCACGCGGCCACCGGCACCTGCACGACCACGGAGGGCGAACAGTCGGCCATCATCGGTGTTCCTGCCAGGAGGGAGATGATGGCAAACGCGACGGTGGATTTCATGCTGTACATTTCAAACAGGGTACAGGATGTCGCCTTCCCCTATCTGTGACGTAAGACTCCGGTGTTACAGTCGTCCATCACACTGCTCCGGAGGTCCCGATGAAGACTCTCTTCGATCAAGCCGACCGCGAGTCGATCCGTCAACGCCTCGGTGCGCTGCACGCCGGCAGCGCGCGGCAGTGGGGAAAGATGAACGCCGCGCAGATGGTCACCCATTGTGCCCGCGCCCTCGAGACCGGCACCGGCGACCGCCCCATGAAACAGGCCTTCCTCGGCAAGATCATCACGCCGTTCATCCGATCGTCGATCCTCGGCGAGAAACCGTTCAGCAGGAACTCGCCGACCGATCCGTCATTCGTCGTCGCCGATGAGCGCGAATTCGTCGTCGAACGACAGAAGCTTCTCGATCTCATCGACCGCCTCGTCGCCAACGGCCCCGACGCCGCCTCGAAACAAACTCACGCCTTCTTCGGAAAACTGAGCGGCAAGGAGTGGGGCGAGCTGATGTACAAACACATCGATCACCATCTGCAACAGTTCGGAGTGTAAAAGGCAGAAGGCAGAAGGCAGAAGGCAGAAAGCAGAAAGCAGAAATGATGACTGCAAGACCGAAACGAATTGAACTGCCTTCTGCCTTCTGCCTTCTGCTTTACTCCCCCGTCACGGAACAAAAGCTCAGCCGTTTGGTATAAGTGGTTAGGCGATTGCACTCACATCGCGAAGGAGAAACATCTGATGAGGACACGTTTAACGGGAATCGTTGCCATACTTTCGCTTGCCCTGACCCTGCCTGTTTTTGCGGCATCGGACGGTGCAGCGCTCTACAAGGCCAAATGCACCTCGTGCCATGGAGCGGACGGATCCGGCCAGACGGCGGTCGGAAAGAGCATGAAGCTGCGTGATCTTCGCTCCGCCGAAGTGCAGAAGCAGACCGATCTCGAGCTGACCAAAATCATTTCGGGCGGCAAAGGAAAAATGCCTCCGTTTGGCAAGACGATGTCGTCAGGCGACATCGCCGCGGTGATCGCTCATCTCCGCACACTGAAGTAGACCTCACGCCGGGCGTCGGAAACCGGGAGCCGGGTGTCGGAGAAAAGCCCCAGCCTGCTTATTACTCCATTCTCCCCGGCCCCCGACACTCGACGCCCGACGGTGTGCGAGACGCCGGCGCCCCCTCATGCGCATACGCGCATATCATCCGTCCCCATGAAGCGGATGAACGTCTTCGAGCGCTTTCTCTCCCTCTGGGTCGCGCTCTGCATGGCGGCCGGCGTGATCATCGGCAAGCTGATGCCGGCGTCGGTACGGGGGTTGGAGCGGCTCGAGTTCGGGACAGGCAGTCACATCAACATCCCGATGGCGGTGCTCATCTGGCTGATGATCTATCCGATGATGCTCAAGATCGACTTCGGGTCGATCGTGCGCGCCGGACGGCGGCCGAAGGGGCTGCTGATCATCGTCGTCGTGAACTGGCTGGTGAAGCCGTTCTCGATGGCGTTTTTCGGCTGGCTCTTTTTTCAGCACCTCTTCCTGCCGATGATAGGGCGGGAGCTGGCGGGGCAGTACATCGCCGGGGTGATCATCCTCGCGGCGGCACCGTGCACGGCCATGGTGTTCGTCTGGTCGTATCTCGCGGATGGAGACCCGGCGTATACGCTCGTTCAGGTGTCGATCAATGACCTGATCATGCTGGTGGCGTTCGCGCCGATCGTGAAGTTCCTCGTCTCCGGCGCGGCGGGGCTCGAAGTGCCGTTTCGCGTGCTGCTCTACTCGGTGATGATCTTCGTGGTCATTCCTCTGTTTCTTGGAGCATCCAGCCGCGCGGTTCTGGTACGGCAGAAGGGAGCGGCATGGTTCGAACGGTTCGTCACCAGATTCAATCCCGTCACCATCGTGGCGCTGCTGGCGACGCTCGTACTCATCTTCGCCTTTCAGGCGGAGAACATCACCACGCGCTGGTTCCATGTGGTGCTCATCGCCGTCCCGATCCTGATCCAGGTTTACTTCAACTCATCGCTGGCCTACGGCCTGATGAAACTGTTCCGCGTTCCTTACCCCGTGGCCGCCCCCGGCGCGCTGATCGGTGCCTCGAACTTCTTCGAGCTGGCCGTGGCCACGGCCATCGCCCTCTACGGCCCGGGGTCCGGCGCCGCGCTGGCCACCGTCGTCGGGGTGCTGGTGGAGGTGCCGGTGATGCTGTCGGTCTGCCACATGTGTGTCGCCACACGGCACTGGTTCGAGCCGGCGGCGTCGTAGAGCGGCCGCGGCTGGACGAGTAGAGCCATGGACATCACGAAGAGGCGTTTCACGCTCCTCGACAGGAGAATTGTCTTCCGTCAGAAACAAAAATCGTTCTGCGATATCGCCATGGACATATGCGATTGCGCTTTAGCATTCCTCCATTGCGAAATTTGCTTCCAGATTAGATCCATGGATCTCATTCAAACGCAAAGACGGCTCATCCAGAACACCGGCCCGCTTTCGCATAAACAAATTTTGATCTGAGTTATCGCCATGGACATATGACAGAACAGAATTTGCTTCCGTCAGAACACGGATCGGCAATGGACTAGATCCATGGATCTACCACCATTCATGCCGTCGCCGTGCTGCATGCTCCCCCGGCGCAGCATGACGACGCCTCGGCCGTCTCCGGCAGGTTGTCCTTCAGAACGACGAAGGCCTCCCACTCATTGCCGTCGGGATCGTGAACCCAGGTCTTGTCCTGGGTGGCGTAGCAGCAGTCGGTCTTCATTTCGTCGCGCGTGACCAGGCCGGCTTCGGCCCAGCGCGTGCGGATGGCCAGCACATCCTCGGTGGAACCGACCTGCAGGCCGAGGTGGGAAAGGGCGCCGGCATCGGCGAGCGACGGCACCTCGTTGAGGGCGAGGTTGAGCGGTGGATTCTGTACGTCGAACTTCGCGTATCCGGTGCGAACCTTCGACGGCTCGATACCGAGCATCCGGCGGTAGAAGTCGATGCTGCGCTCGACGTTGCGGACGTTGATCGAAACGTGGGCCTTCAGTACGGGAACCTCTGCGGTCATCGCGTCCTCCTCACATGCGTAATTGCGCATGTGAGAGACAAGATAGGTCAGAGGTTCACATCTGTCAATGCGGATGTGAATTCACACGCAGAACAGTCGACGCCAGCTCCTCGGGATCGACCGGCTTCTTGAGGTAGGCATCGAATCCGGCCGCCAGCGCCTGTTGCCGGTCCTCGGGCCGTCCGAATGCGGTCAAGGCGATGACGGGAGTCCTCTTCACAGCCGTCCGGCTGGCACGGACGGCGCGCACGAACGCGTAGCCATCCTCTCCCGGCATCGCCAGATCACAGACCACGACGTCGGGCGTCATTGCCGCGAATTCGTTCAACCCTTCGCGTACCGAGTCCGCCACATGCACCTCGGCGCCGGCGCGCCGGAAGATCGCGCTGATGAGCTCGCGCGTGATTTCCTGATCGTCGATGACGAGAACACGGATGCCGCGCAGCGACGGCAATTCGGGTGCGGACGGCGACGGCGATGCGGCCGGCACGCTCGGTTGCGCTTTCTTCGCCTGCCCGACGACATCGGACCGCGATTCGAGGAACGGCAGCTCGACGGTGAACGTGGCGCCGCGGCCCGCCCCTTCGCTGGCAACACGGATACGGCCGCCGTGCAATTCGACGAGCGAGCGGACGATGGAAAGCCCGAGGCCGATGCCTTCGTGCGATCGCGTTATCGAACCGTCTTCCTGGCTGAAGGGCTCGAAGACATGGGACAGATACGCAGCCTCGATCCCTTTTCCCGTGTCGCTCACGGTCAGGCGCAGGAGCGAGCCGACGACCGCCACCCGCACGGTGATCGTTCCGCCGCGCGGCGTGAACTTCACGGCGTTCGAGAGGAGATTCCAGATGACCTGCTGCAGGCGTCCCTCGTCGCCCAGCACGCGCGGAAGTGACGGCGGGACGCTGGCCAGGATCTCGATCTCCTTCGCCGCGGCAGCCGGGTGCACGGTGGTCATGGCCGCCTGCAGGACCGGGCCGATATCGACCGGGACCGGCTTGAAGGTCATCTTGCCTACCACGATCCGCGAGACGTCGAGCACGTCGTCGATGAGCTGGGCCTGGATCTCGGCGCTCTTCTCGATGGCCTCGACAGCCTCACGCGCCTCGGCCGGCGGAAGACCGAGCTTGAGCATCCGGGCCCATCCCAGCACGGCCGTCATCGGCGTCCGCAACTCGTGCGAGAGCGTGGCCAGGAACTGATCCTTTTTGCGGTTCGCGTCTTCGAGCGTTTTCTGGGCGAGCTGTTCGTCGGTAATGTCCCGGAACTCGAGCACGGCACCGGCGGGACGGCCGTCCCGCTGCAGTGGCGCGAGCGCGCAGGAGACGGGGAACTCCGTGCCGTCCTTGCGCACGAAGACATCGCGATGATTCTTCAGCGGCACCATCCGCTCGCGGGCGTTCTTGATGGCGCAGGCGCCGAGAACATGGCCCTCGTGTTCCGCGGGCGCATGCAGAAGATCGTGGAACGGCGCGGCCGACAGCTCCTCCAGCGTATAGCCGGTATGCGCAACCGCCGCCGGATTCATGTAGGTGGTCACGCCGCGCTCATCGAGCATCAGCAGGCACGAGGCAGCGTTCTCGGCGATGGTGCGGACGAGGACATTGGCGCGCTCCAGCTCCGCCGTGCGCAGCTCCAGTGCATCCTTTGCGGCGACGAGATCGTGCTCGGCGCGGTTGCGGGCCAGCAGGATGCTCTGCGCGTTCTGAATGGCGACGGATCGGAGCAGTTCCTCCTCATCGTCGTGTGAAAGGTCCATCGGGTCAGCGGCCTCCAAGTTTCTGCGCCGCAAGTGCGGTGCCTTCGACACGCGCACGGATCTTGGCAAAGGCGGTCTCGCGCGTGGTCGATGTGTCGTCGCTGAACGGCGAGAAGCCGCAGTCATCGCAGGTGCCGAGCTGCGCCACCGGGATGGTTCCGGCCGCCTCCAACACGCGGTCCCGGACTTCTTCCGCTGTCTCCACGTGCGGATCGATCGGCGCGACCACGCCGACGAAGACGCGCTGATCGGGCTTGAGGTACTTGCGGATGATCCTGAGGACGTGGGCGTGATCGTTCTCGCCGGCGAGCGCGACGTAGAAGTTTCCGACCTTCATTTGAAAGAGACTGGGGAGCAGTTCCGCATAGTCGACCTCCGCGCTGTGCGTGGAATCGCGGTCGGCTCCCGGGCACGTATGCACGCCGATCTTCGCGCGCTCCTCGGCGGAGAAGCGCGAAAGGGCCAGGTTGTTGAGGTCGATGAAGCTGTTCAGCAGAGCGCCCGACGGATCGATCTTGACCGCCAGCCGGGCCTCGGTGAAGTCGATCTGGACCTTGTGCGCCCCCTTGGCCAGACAGCGGCGGATCTCGGTCTCGTGCTCGTCGAGCAGATCTTCGATGAACTCGTCGCTCGAGTAGTCGTCGATCCCCTCGGCGGGATACATGAGACTGAGTGCCGAAGGAGAGATGACGGCCTGCTTGATCGGTACTCGCGCATAGCGGCTGGCCACTTCGAGATAGCTGTCCGCGAGCCGGCGATAGCGAAAGGGACCGGCCGTGAGCCGCGGCATCCGGCGCGTGTGGCCGGCTGAGAAGGGAATCTTGAAGCCATCGGGGGCGGTGTTCGGCAATCCATGAACGGAGTAGGTCCAGAAGTTGTGATACTTCCGCTGCTCGCCGTCGGTGATGACCGGAGACCCGGTAGCCTCGAACTGCTCGATGGTGTCGCGGATGGCCGCGTCATAGAGCGCATCGAGCTCCGGATCATTCGCATCGCCCCGGGCCGTCACCGCCTCGATGAGCGCGAGCGGTCGCGGGATGCTGCCAATCGGTTCCGTCGGAATGGTGATCATGCTTTCCCCTCGGGGCTAGAGCTGAGGCGGTTACTGCAAGAGTGGAACCGTAACGGAGCGCTGGCGATCCTCCCAGGCCGTAATATCGTCCGCAGACTCTGATGACCGACCCCAACGACAAACTCCCCTTCTCCGAACGCGTCCGCATCGCCGCGGAGCTGCTGGAATCCCTTGATGCCGACCGGGCCCAACTGACGCAGGTCACCGAGGCCGAGCGGCAGCGGCTGATGCATGCGACGCGGCGCGTCGCCGAGCCGGATCATCATGCGCGCAGGAAGCTGGTCAAGGCCGGGCGGCGCGCCCGCAAGGCGGCTCGCCTTCAGCAGGATGATCAGGTCCTCAATTCGGCTGGCATCCGCGAGCTGCGCCGGAAGCCGGTGTTCACCACTCCAAATGCGTATCGGGAAATAGCGCCGCCCGAGGAGCCGAGGGCTACGTCCGAATCGCAGCATTGCTACGTCTGCAAGCAGCACTACGACACCGTCCATTTTTTCTACGATCAGTTGTGCCCCACCTGCGCGGAGCTCAATTACGCGAAGCGGACGGAGACGGCCGATCTGCGCGGACGCGTGGCGCTGCTGACGGGCGGTCGGGTGAAGATCGGATATCAGGCCGGGCTGAAACTGCTGCGCGCCGGGGCGCGCCTCATCGTCACGACGCGGTTCCCACGCGACTCGGCGGCGCGTTACGCGCGGGAGGACGACTTCGCCGAATGGTCCGATCGACTGGAGATCTTCGGCCTCGACCTGCGCCACACGCCGAGCGTCGAGGCCTTCTGCCGGGAGATGCTGGCCAGCCGCGACCGGCTCGACTTCATCATTAATAATGCGTGTCAGACGGTACGACGCCCGCCGGCCTTCTACGAGCACATGATGGAGGCGGAAACGGCGTCGCTGCACACGCTCTCCGAGGCAGAGCGCAAACTGCTCGGCGCATTCGAAGGATTGCGAGGGTATCGCATGCTACCCGAGGGATCGGCATCCATCGCACCAATCGAGGAAGTGACCGGTTTGACCCACTCGGCGCAGCTCTCCCAGGTACCGCTGCTGCCGGACGACCATCGATCCGACCGCGATCTTTTCCCCGAGGGAAGGCTGGATCAGGACCTTCAGCAGGTCGACCTGCGCGGACGTAACTCGTGGCGGCTGCTGCTGGCCGAGGTCTCCTCGGTGGAACTGCTCGAAGTGCAGTTGGTCAATGCCGTGGCGCCGTTCATCCTCAACGCCCGTCTCAAGCCGCTCATGCTCCGGACGGCGAACCGCGACAAACACATCGTCAATGTCTCGGCGGTGGAGGGGCAGTTCTACCGCAATCAGAAGACGACACGGCACCCGCACACGAACATGGCCAAGGCCGCGCTGAACATGATGACCCGCACGTCGGCCGCCGACTATCACGCGGACGGCATCCACATGAACAGCGTCGATACGGGATGGGTGACGGACGAAGATCCTGCCGCGCTCGCGGAACGGAAGACCTCGGTGCACCGCTTCCATCCGCCACTGGACATCGTCGACGGCGCCGCGCGGATCGTCGATCCGATCATCTCGGGAGTGAATACCGGGGTGCACGTGTGGGGGCAGTTTCTGAAGGACTACAAGCCAACGGATTGGTGAGGCGGCGGCTTCGCCGCGTTGTCGGTTATCGATGTGCCTTGCCACAACATAACGCGCTCGCGCTGAGCACACTACCTGTGGGGAGCGCGTTACCGCGTCAACGCCCGATACCGCGTTAAATGCCTTACCGCCCCTGCCTTGTCGTGCTGTCGTTCCAGAATCCCCGCGAGGTTGTAATGCGCATCGGGATTATCCGGATCGAGCTCGATGGCGCGGCGGTAGGCGTCGGCGGCGTCGGCGAGCCGGCCGAGATCGTCGAGTGCGACGCCGAGGTTGAAGGCTGCCACGGGGTGGGTGGGACCGGCGGACAGCGCGGCACGATAGTGCTTCTCGGCCGCGGCTGCATCGCCGTCCTCGTGCAGGAGGCGGCCGAGGTTGATGTGTGCATCGAGATGAGCCGGATCGAGCGCGATCGCTTTCTCGTAGGCGGCGCGGGCCTCGGCGGGATCGCTCAGCTCGAGATCGGACGCCAGCTCGTACCAGGCATCGGCATCGAGATCGTTTTCTTCACGCGCCTTCGCCTCACGCACCGCCGCCAGGGCGATCGGCTTGGTCTTCTCCGCGATCTCAGCTATTTCATCAATGGAGAAATCGAACAGCGACTGGCCGGACTCCGGATTCCAGATGGTCTTGCCGTCGTGAACGACGACGCGTTCTCCGTCGGCGGCGATCCTCACGCCTGCGATCGAGCGCCCTTCCGGCAATTGTTCGCGGACGCTGGCCAGAACGCGGCGGATCTTGCGGGTCGGGATCTTCGCCGCCGTCAGCTCGCCGGCTGTGCGGAGGATGACCAGATCCTGAAAGCCGAAGCGCAGCTCGCCATCCTCGTCCCGTTCGGGCGTCAGAAATCCTCGGGCCGCCCAGTCGCGAATCTGTGCGACCGAAAGCCCGAGCATGGCCGAGACTTCCCGCACCGAGTAGGACATGTCAACGCGAGCGCGAGCCCGCCTTGGCCACCTTCTGCGCCGAGGCCCGGGCCGGCTTGGCCTCGGCCTTGGTCGGAATGCGCGTCGGTCCACTGGTCTTCGCGGACGATGACGACGACGATGACGGCTTCGCCCGCGGCTTGGCCAGGCTGGCTTTCAGCGCTTCCATCAGATCGATCACCTGCGCCCGCGGTTCTTCGACGAGGTTCGACGTGATCTCCTCCCCTTCGATCTTCCGCTGGATCAGCGCGCGCGTCCGCTCGGTCACCTCGTCGCGATAGTTCTCGGGGTGGAACTCATCGGCGGCTCCCATCTCGGCGAGCTGAACGGCCATCTTCAGCTCGTTGTCCTTCACCGGGGTATCGCCGAGGTCGAGCTCGTCCATCGAGCGGATCTCGTTCGGATAGAAGAGCTGCTGCATCACGATTCCGTTGCCGAGGGGGCGGAGGATGACCAGGTACTGCTTGCCGCGCGCCGCGTACTTGGCCAGCGCCCAGCGGCCGGTCTGCTCCAGCGCTTTGGTCAGCAGCGAGTAGGCCCGCTCGCCACCTTTGTCGGGAGCGATGTAGTTGGCCTTGGCGAAGTAGATCGGATCGATCGCTTCCTTCGGCAGGAACTCGCTGATCTCGATGGCCTGCGTGGCTTTCTCTTCGAGCATCTTCAGCTCTTCTTCATTGAAGAGCACGTACTGCCCGCGCGAGAACTCGTAGCCCTTCACCACTTCCTCGCGGGAGATGGTGCGCTCGTCCTTGGGACAGAAGAGCTGCTGCTGGACACGGTTCCCGCAGTCCTTGTGCAGCATGTTGAAGCTGATCTTCTCGCTGGCCTCGGTGGCCGAGAAGAGTTTGACCGGGATGTTGACCAGGCCGAAGGCAATCTGTCCGGAAGCAAACGCGCGTGGCATGTCGACTCCTTTTATGTGACCAAAGAGATGTGCATGTTAGCAGAAGGGTTGTCGGGTGTGGCACAGAGCTAAACTCTCGCGGTGCCTCCCGACTCCCGTACCCGCATTTACGCCGTCGTGAAACGAATCCCGCGCGGGCGGGTGGCGACCTACGGTCAGGTGGCGACGCTGGCTGGACTCGACGGTCACGCCCGGCAGGTCGGCTATGCCCTGCACGATCTTCCGCCGCAAAGCAACGTGCCGTGGCATCGCGTGATCAACGCACGCGGCGAGATCTCACCGCGCAGCGCCGGCGATTCGCACGAGTTGCAGAGGATGTTGTTGGAAGCGGAGGGCGTCGACTTTTCGCTCGATGGGAGGGTGGAGCTGAAGAAGTATCGGTGGAAAAGCTGAATGTTGAATGTTCAATGTTGAATGTTGAATGAACCGGGGGGCACTCTCATTGAACATTCAACATTGAACATTCAACATTCAACATTCGCTTTTCAAAACGTCTTCATCCACTCGAACACCTGGTAATGCTCCCCATTCATCCCCAGCCTCGTGTAGACCTGCTGCGCGGATACGTTCCGGCGGTCGACGTACAACCGGATGCCGCGAATACCATCGTCCACCTGCACCAGCCGCTGAACGTGCTCGTATAGACCAGCGTAGACCCGCTGTCCGCGAAACGAAGGCCGCACGTAGACGCTCTGAATCCACCAGACGTTTCCGTTGCGCCAGTCGCTCCACTCGTACGTGATCATCAGCGAGGCGACGACGGTCCCCTCGCTCTCCGCCAGGAAGTAACGGCCGCGCGATGGATCGTCGAAGACCGCCTGAACTCCGCGCGTACAGACCTCGCGGTCGAGCTCGAGCTCCTCGGTTTCAAGAGCCATGGCGATCTGAAAGTCAACGATGACCGACACATCGTCGGGTGTGGCTTGTCTGTAGTCGATCATCGGCCCCTGCTACTCTTCGCGCCCGTGACAGTAACAAAAAACGATACGCATCGCGCGCTGATGCTGATGACGGCCTCGGCGACGATGTTCGGGGCCATGGCATTCTCGGCGAAGGTGGCCTCGGCACGGCTGCCCGGACCGGAGATTGCCATGCTGCGGATGGCCGCCGGTCTCCTCCCCTGCCTCCTCGTTCCGCGCTACCGCCGCTCGGCGCTGAAGTTCAACCGCATCGACCTGCTGGTCTACCGCGGCCTCTTCGGCGGACTGGCCGTGCTGCTGTACTTCATCGCCATCCAGCACATCAACGTCGGCGTGGCCACGCTGCTCAACTACACGGCACCGATCTGGAGCGGTACGTTCTCGATGTTCTTCATCGGCGAGCGATTCAGCGCCAAGGTGCTCATCCCGATGCCGATCGCACTGGCTGGCGTCTTTCTTGTCGTTCATGCCCACGCTGGGCCGGGGGAAATCCTCGGCTTCGGACGATGGGAGATCGCCGGCGCCCTCTCCGCCGTTTGCTCGGGCGCGGCAGTCACGGCCATCCGCGCCGCGCGCCGCGGCGAGAATTCGTGGTCGGTCTACGGGAGCTTCTGCCTCCTCGGCATGTTCGTCTGCATGCCCCTCGGCATCTCGCAGTGGGTGACGCCGCGCGGTACGGAATGGATCTCGCTCGCCGCAACGGCCACACTGGCGATGGGGGCACAACTGTTGATGACCTTCAGCCTCCGCTGGGTCGATGCCATGACCGTCGGCGTTCTCTCCCAGCTCGCCGTGCTCGTCTCCATGCTCCTCGGTCTCTTCATCCTCGGCGACCGCATCACACTGACCGCCGCCATCGGCAGCGCCCTCTGCATCGGCGGTGTCGCCGGCGTGACCTACATCACGTCGCTGACCAAGCCGATCGCCGCCGCGGTAGAGGTTGTGCAGGAGGCGTGAGGCCTCGCGGTTGCGGGGTCTCGCGATCTCCAACCTTGCAACCCAGCAACCTTGCAACCCAACACCCCGAGACCTCGCAACCCCGAGACCCCGCAACCCTGTCCTCACCCGCTGGCGCCGAGCACAAACGACAACAGCAACAGCGCGAGCACGACGGCGGTGATGACGACATACAGCCGGTCGCGCTCGATGACGAAGACGGCGATCGACACGGCCACGCGCGCGACCGGCGTAGCGATGAGTAGCAGAAGGCCCAGGGAGACGATGGCCTGACCGCGTCCCTCGCGCACGCCTTCGACCACCGACCCGATGGTGCTCGGGTAGCTGGCGCCGGGATTCGTCAACGCGCCGAGGGCGGGGCGGGAGCGGAAGTACTCGCGATGATGAGCGAAGGTGATGATGAGGCCGGCCAGCACGACGACGACGCTGATCGTCACGCCGCCGCGCAGCACATACGCGATCAGACGGTCGACCCAACGCGGTTCGTCGCTCATCCCCGCACCCCTTTCAACAGCATCTGCAGCGAAACGACGACGAGCACGATGACGAAGGTGACGCGCAGGCTCCGGCTGGTGACGCGGCCGAGAATGCGCGAGCCGAGGAACGCCCCCGCCAGCACGCCCGCCGCGACCGGCGCGGCGATGAAGGGATCGATCTGCCCGCGCGTGAAGTAGAGTCCCGCGCTCGCCGCGGCGGTCACGCCGATCATGAAATTGCTCGTCGCGGTCGAGACCTTGATCGGCAGTCCCATCGCCAGATCCATCGCCGGCACTTTCAGCGCTCCCGATCCGATGCCGAGCAGGCCGCTGACGCTGCCGGCGATGTACATGAGAAACAGGCCGATACTCGCGTGCGCCGGCTGATACGCGATCGCCTGACCCGATTTCTCATCGACGTAGGACGCGCCCAATTTCAGCCTCATCGTCAATGGCCCGATCTCGCGCTCCTCGGCCACGCGCCGCCGCCGCAGCATGGCCATCGCCGAGTATCCGAGAACGAGGCCGAAGAGGATGTAGAGAAAACGGGGATGGACGATGCCCGCCAGATACGCCCCGGTGATCGCACCGAGCGTCGTCCCGATCTCCAGGAACATCGCCACGCGCAGGTTGGCCAGCCCGTCCCGCACATACGCCGCCGCCGCGCCGCTCGATGTGGCGATGACGGAGATGATCGAGGCACCGATGGCCAGACGGATGTCGATGTGGAGCAAAAGCGTCAGCGCCGGCACGACGATCATCCCCCCGCCGAGGCCGAGCAACGAACCGAGAAACCCGGCCAGCAGCGAGACGAGGGCGACGGTGAGCACGAAGAGGAGCGGGGTCACGGAGGGGAGTGTATTCGCAGCCGGAGCGCTGGCGTCTCGCCGGCTGGCTCAGCGGCGTCTCGCCGCTGAGGAGGAGGTTCACGCAACCGTGTGGAGTCTTGCCACACCGGGGGCGAGACGCCCCCGGGCCAGCCGGCGAGACGCCAGCGCTCCGTCCCGCAACCCCGTTACTGCGTCACCTGGAACGTCACCGTCAGATCGAAGATCGTGTCCACCGCTGTCCCGTGCAGCGATCCCGGGGCGAACTGCCATTGCAGGACGGCGTCGACGGCGGACTGGTTGAACAGCGGCGACGAGCTGCGAAGGACGTGGGCGTCGCGCACGTGGCCGGTCTTGTCGATGATGCATTCCACAATTGTGAAGCCGTTCAGGTGGATGGCGACCGCGGGGCGGGGATAGAGCGGCGTGACTCGATGGATGACCACCGGCGCCTTGACGTCGCCGACGATGCGCATGGGGACGTCGGGAGTCACCGGAACGACGTTCACCGCCGGTGGTCCATCGCCGACGCCATGCGGATCGCCCCACGGTTGTCCCAGTGGTTGATCGGATCCGGCGGGGCCGCCGGTTGTGGTGGTATCGCCGGTCGAGGTCGACGCGGCCGGCTCAGTATGGTCGGGGATGGTGTTGGGCGCCAGGTTCGGGCTCGGCACGGCCGGGGTCTGCTTCACGGGCACAGGCGGCGCCGCCTGTCTGTGGCTGCCGTTCGGTGTGCCGAGGGCGGGAGGAACCGATACCGGGGGCGTGAAGACGGGAATCGTGTACTCGTGGGGCGGCAGCCTCGGGAACTCGATGGTGCGGATGCCGAGCGCAAGGATGCTGATGACGATGAGTATGTGTCCTGCAAAGGAGACCGACAGCAATCCAAATCGCTTCTCGGCCACCACCTCTGCATGTATGACGGATGTCTCGAACATGATCTGTCCTCCCGTCCGAGTTCGACACGCGAAGTGGCTCGACGAAACCGTGCAGTGACACGAAGTGGTGAACGAATGTCACGCGAAGGCGCGAAGCCGCGAAGACGGGAGATAAGAACTTCGCGTCTTCGCGTCTTCGCGTGAGATCTAGTGCACGAACTTGCGCCGGTTGCGGATGTAGTCGGCCAGGATGTACTCGCCCAATCGATCGGGAGACGAGTAGAAGGCACGTCCGCGATTGATCTTCGAGAGCTGCTCGACGAAGTTCACCAGCATCGGGTCGGTGGCCAGCATGAAGGTGGTGATGGGAATGTTGGCGCGGCGGCAGCGGTCGGCTTCTTCCAGCGTGCGGTTGACGATCTTCATGTCCAGGCCGAACGAGTTCGTGTAGAGGTGGCCGTTCTCGGTAAGCGCGGATGGTTTGCCATCGGTGATCATGAAGATCTGTTTGTTGTTGTGCTTGTGGCGCCGCAGGATACGCTGCGCCAGCTCGAGGCCGGCTTTCGTATTCGTGTGAAACGGCCCCACCTGCACGTACGGGATCTGGGAGATCGGCACCTCGGTGGCTTCATCGCCGAAGAGCAGCACGTCGATCGAATCCTTCGGGTACTTCGTCAGGATCAGCTCCGTCAGCGCCAGCGCCACCTTCTTCGCCGGCGTGATGCGGTCTTCGCCGTAGAGCACCATGGAGTGGGAGATGTCGATCATGACCACGGTGGCGCAACTGGAGTTGTGCTCGGTCTCGAACACTTCCAGATCGTCCTCGGTCATGAGGATGGCCTCGGCCGGGTCGGTGTGCTTCATGGCGTTCTGCAGCGAGCGGATGGAATCGATGGCCATCGGATCGTCGCCGAACTGATACGGCCGCGTCTCGGTCAGCCGCTCGGTTCCCTGCCCAGCCGAGGCGACGGAGTGCGAGCCACTGATCGACTTCTGCAGACCTCCGAAGATCTCGTCGAGCGCATCGCGGCGGATCTGCCGCTCCCCGCCCGCGCCGAGGACGACGTTGCCGTTGGCGTCCTCCCCGATGACGTTCTCTTCCATCAGCCGGGCAAAGAAGGCATCGAGGTCGATGTTGGGATCGATGTACCCGCGATCCTGCAACGCCCGCATCCAGCGCATCGCCTCGTCGACATCCCCGCCGCTCTGCAGCAGCAGATGATTGAACAGCCGCCGCAACCCCATCTCGGCGAGAAGCTGGCGGATGAGATCGGGATCGAGGTAGGAGTATCGGTGGCGCATGGTCAGAAAGTCGCCTCACGCGGAGCCGCGGAGATCGCGGAGGGTGATCTCCGCGTACTCCGCGCCTCCGCGTGAGGCAATCCTCCGCTCACTTCTTCTTCAACCGCGCGATCCACTTGGCGATCGTCGGATTGTTCGGCAGCAGCTCGCGTGCTTCTTCCAGTCCCGTCAGCGCCTCGTCGTTGCGGTCGAGGACGAGGAGGATCTGCACGCGAAGCTCGACGAGGCTCTGGTAAAGGTGAAAGTCGGTCATGGTCTGGGTCGGGAGGAGCGACAGAGCCCGGTTGACGAACTTGAGGGCGACCTCGGGCTTGGAATCGTTGAGGGCATCGGCGGCAAAGCGGTGCAGCATCCTCGGCGAATCGCCGAGGAACGACTTCGCATCGACGAAATGCGAGAGGGCCTCGCGCACGAGCGCTTCCTGATCCGGAAACCATCCATCGCGGATCATGCGGTCGATCTGTCGTGACAGCTCGCCGGGGATCTCGGCAGTGACCTTGGCCATGTGGGGGATTGTATCGGTTGGCCGGGGTTGCCGGGTGAACGGGTTGTCGGTTATCGGTTGTCGGTAGGAGTTGCTGGGTTGCTGAGTTGCTCGGTTGCTACTTTGCAACCCAGCAACCAAGCAACTGACAACCGACAACCGACAACTCCCTCCGCCCCTACTTCACCGTCCGCAGCACATTGAACTTCATCATCTCCTGGAAGGTGATCGTCGAGTCGAGATCCTCGCGGGCCAGGCGCAGCGACTGGTGCAGGCCTTCGAGGATCATCTCCATCCAGAAGGCCAGTTCGTGATCGCTCGATGACTGCACGTACTTCGCTGCCGTCTCGGCCAGCTTGGGCACGCGCTTCAACTCCGCGAAATAGACCGCGAACGGCTGCTCATCGGAGAGGGTGATCTTGTTCCCTTCGACGAACCAGGCCAGGATCGCGTCGTAATTCGGCTCCGTCGGCGCGGCCGGCTTTTCTTCCCTTCGTGGAGGCGGCTGCTGTTTTCGGCGGCGGCCGGCGAAGGCGTCATCGAGCTCTTCGTCCTCCAGATCGGCGTACGAACGATTGCGCTCGTTGCGCGTAGCGACGCCGGCGCGCTCGATCGGCGGAAACTTCGTGGCGAAGAGTTTGGCCACCGCTTCGCCGATCAGCTTGCGCGCCACCACCTCGGCACCCTGCTGCTCCCCTTCGTAAACCATCTCCACCTTGCCGGTGATGGCCGGCAGAAGCATGGCCAGATCGGAGAGCCTTGGAAAAACCGATTGGTCGTGCGTCAGCGCCGCGCGGCGTTCCATGTTCGACTGCAGCAGCTCCATCGCCGCGATGGTCAGGCGCGCGGAGACGCCGGAGGATTGATCGACGAGCTCCGAGCCGCGGGCGACGAAGGCGATCTGTTCGACCAGCGAGTGGATGTAGTCGGGAATCACCAGGGCCACGCTTCCGGCGCGATCCGTCCACGCCTCCTGCCGCGTGATCTGCATGGCCGTCTCGACGCTCTGCGGGTAGTGCGTCAGGATCTGGGAGTCGATACGGTCCTTGAGCGGCGTGATGATGTTGCCGCGGCTGGTGTAGTCCTCGGGGTTGGCACTGAAGACGAGGACGACGTCCATCGGGATACGGATGGGGAAGCCGCGGATCTGCAGGTCGCGCTCCTCGAGGATGTTCAGAAGCGCCACCTGAATACGCGGCGCGAGGTCGGGCAGTTCGTTGATGGCGAAGATGCCGCGGTTCGTCCGCGGGATGATGCCGTAGTGGATGACCTCCTCGTCCGCGTACGTGAGCCGCTGATTGGCGGCCTTGATTGGATCGATGTCGCCGATGAGATCGGCGACGGTGACGTCGGGCGTGGCCAGCTTCTCGCGATAGCGTTCATCGCGCCCGAGCCAGGTGATCGGCAGATCATCACCCTGCTCGATGGCAAGACGGCGGCAGCGCTTGCACGTCGGCGCCAGCGGCGAATCGTTGATCTCGCATCCGGCGATGATCGGTACACGCTCGTCGAGCAGGTTCGTCAGCGAGCGGAGGATGCGCGTCTTGGCCTGGCCGCGCAGCCCGAGAAGGATGATGTCGTGTTTGGAGAGGATGGCGTTGTGAATAGCCGGGATGACCGTCCGTTCGTAGCCGTGGATGCCCGGAAACAGCGTCTCCCCGCGGGCGATGGCCGCGAGCAGATTGCGCCGCATCTCTTCTTTGACCGAGGTGATGCGGTAACCGGATGCGCGCAGCTCGCCGAGGGTGTGGATGTTCATGGAGTGTTGTCTTTCCTACGCTGAGAGTCAAAAGCGAAATGTTGAATGTTCAATGTTGAATGTTGCGTGTTGAATGAGAGGCTGGGGTGAAGGCCATTCAACATTGAACATTGAACATTCAACATTCAACATTGCCTTTCTCGTCTTTCTCACCTTCGCCGATATCGCGATTGAACTCATTCATGGCCCGTTTCAGATCGCCGCGCGCGAAGAGGACGAGCGCATCGACTGCCCGCTCGATTCCGCGGGTCACCAACGGCGCTTCCTCGGCGGTGAAATCGTCGAGGACATAATCGCGGAGCCGGCCATCCGGATACTCCGCGCCGCGGACGCCGAATCGTAAGCGCGGGAAGCGCTCGCTCGCAAGCGCGGCCACGATCGAGCGCATGCCGTTGTGCGTCCCCGACGACCCGCTCGGCTTGATGCGCAGCCGCGCAAGCGGCAGGTCGATGTCGTCGTACACGATCATGAGGTCGTCAGTCGAGTCGAGGTAAGCGTTGACCAGCAGCCGCACGACGTCGCCGGAGTTGTTCATGAACGTCAGCGGCTTGGCCACCTTTACGCTGCCGCCGGCAACGCGTCCTTCGCCAGTCATGGCGTCCTTTTCGTGCCTGCTGATCTCGATCCGGAACTTCTTCGCGAACGCATCAGCGATCATCCACCCGACGTTATGCCGCGAGCGCTCGTACTCCGCGCCAGGATTGCCGAGGCCGACGATCAGTTTCATGCGGCGCGAAGGGTAGCAGAGCTCCAAGATTATGATCTGTGGCTAAGTTTGTTCGAGCGGAAGGAGTGCACCATGTTTTTTCTGAAATTCTGCCGGGCCGCGGTTGTCGTCGCATCGTTTCTTGCCGCGGCACGCGGTGTGGCCGCCGAGCAGACAGCGAATGCCTCCGGGTCGGTAACCGTGAACGGGCATTCCACGGCGCTGCATTACGCGTACACCCGCTACGATGCGGAGGACAAGACGACGCGGGTGCTGATCACCGACCGCGCTCTCGACGCCGGCATGCTCGCCGAGGAAAGCAGCGGGACGTTCTCGGGCGAGAAACCGTCGTTTCGGGACCTGAGCAAGCGTGGGGAAGCGGCCGGCGTCGCGCTGTTCATCAATCGCGCGAACGAGGTCGAGACGGTCGAAGTGTTCAGCAAGGCCTTCGACATGCCTACGCCGACGTCGGGGCACATGTTCTGGTACGAGCCGTATCGCCTGAGCACGGGCTGGATCGGCGGGCGGTCGCGATCCAAAGAGGCGCAGACGTTCTTCAAGATCGTCTGGGAGTACAACGTCACCTTCCTGACCACCGTCGGGCAGAAAGGATTCGAGATTCCCGCCGGTCCGGCGCTCGCCGCCGCGCGCAAGGCGAACGGCGCGCGTGAAGAGGCCCGCATCGTGCCGTCGGGCGGTGGTGCGGAGGGGGCGGCGTATCTCGCCTACCGGCGCAATCTCGATGCGAGAAACGGAAAGGCACTGCTCGATCAGATGACGGCATCGATGAAGAGCGCCATCGCCGCGGAGATGCACGCCTCTCCTCTCAACGAATCGGTGTTGGGCTCATGGGCATTCATGGAGTCGATGCCGCCGGGGAACGTCGAAGTCGTCGGCGGCGTCCGCGATCCCGACGGCACGATGCTCGAGCTCCGGAAGACGCAGACCAACGGAGGGAACAAAACCTTCGGTACGGCCAGGCTCGTGAAGGAGCAGGGAGCGTGGAAGGTTACACAGGAGACCTGGCGCTAGCGCGTGAAGAGTTATTGCATCAATGCCCGACCGCGGCCAGCGGCCCGCAGGCGTCTTCCGCCAGATTGAGGAGGGCGGCGAGATTGAACGGCTTGGCGATGACGCCGGCCACGAGATCCGTCGGAACCTGGTCCACCAGCGCCGGCACGGCGGCTGTCATGACGATGATGCGTGGTCTGTCCGGACCGCGCGCCGCGAGATAGGACAGCACGCCGAAACCATCCGTGCGCGGCATCATCAGATCGAGCACGAGGAGGTCGAAGTGGTGCGCTTCGAGACAGGCGATCGCGGCCGCGCCGTCCGCGGCACTCTGGACGGCGTCACCTCGTCTGGCAAAGAGACGCACGACCAGCGTCCGGATTGCTTCGTCATCATCGACAATCAAGACATTCATAAGCCTCAGGACTGCGCCAGCTCGGCAATGGCGCGGGCAAGCTCCACCGGCTCCACCGGTTTCTGTACGTATTTTTGAAAGCCGGATGCCAGGATGCGCGTGCGATCCTGCGGCCGGCCGTATGCGGTGAGCGCCATCGTCGGTATCTGGCGTCCCAACTGCGGCTCGATCTCCCGCAACTTCCTCATGAGGGCATATCCATCCTCTCCGGGCATGGCGATGTCGCTCACGACGATGTCTGCTTCGAAGAGTCGTAGCTCTTTGACGGCAGCGGCGACCGAGGTGACCTCGCGTGTTTCGGCCCCAAGTTGGTTGAGCACCAATGCCACAAGCTTGCCCGCGTCGTCGTCATCGTCCACGATCAGAATCCTGATCCCCTCCAGCCTCGGCATCTCCGGCGTGGCCCGCAGTTGCGTCAACTCCGCGGGAGCGACGCGTACCGCCAGGACGGGCAATATGATCGTGAACGTACTCCCCTTCCCGATGCCGTCGCTCTCGACGGCAACCGATCCGCTGTGAAGCGTGACCAGGTGCCGCACGATGGCCAGGCCGAGTCCGAGGCCGGCTTGCTGGCGCACCGTGCTGTTGTCGAACTGCCGGAACCGGTCGAAGACAAACGGCAGAAACTCGGGACTGATCCCCTGTCCGCTGTCGGAGACTCGAAGCAAAGCCTTGCTTCCCGTGAGCTGGAGCGCAACCTTGACCCGTCCGCCCTCCGGGGTGAACTTGATCGCATTCGAGAGCAGGTTCCAGACGATCTGATGAAGCCGCGTCTCGTCGCCGTAAACGCTCAGCGGCCTTTCCTCGATACTCCTTTCGAGCGTGATGTTGCGCTCACCAGCTCGCGCCTGAAACATTTCGACGACCGCATCGACGACCGGTCCCAATTCCACCGGCGAGAGATCGACGCGAAGCTTGCCGGCGATGATGCGCGACACATCGAGGAGATCCTCGACCAGCCGGGCCTGCACGCGCGTGCTCCCCTCGATCATCTCGATGGCGGTATCGACGTCCTGCTGTTCGACCCCGTCGACCTTGAGCATCTGAACCCAGCCGAGAATCCCGGTCATCGGCGTGCGCAGCTCGTGCGCGAGCGTGGCCAGAAAGTCGTCCTTGGCTCGATTGGCGTCCTGCGCCTCGCGGTACAGCCGGGCATTCTGCACGGCTACCGACGCCATCTGTGCCAGTTGGGTGAGAACGGCTTCGTCGTCCGCGGTGAAGGCGGCGTTCGGCCGTTCCGCGAGCATCAACAAGCCGGCTGTTCGGCCTTCCCGCTCCAGAAGCGGGGCGGCGAGCAATGCGCGCAGACCGGCAAAGGCGTTACAGCCATTGAGCGTCTCCATCGCCCGCCCCGTGATCCGCACGGTGCTTCTGAGGGTCGAGACGATCTCGTCGAGGGCGGCCACAGACGCTTCATCGACGTCGTCGCGGGTTCGTTCCGCACCGGCGGAGACGGCCCAGATCGTCCGCGTCTGGATGTTCTCTTCGACTTTCAGCCAGATCATGGCGAAGCGGGAGTTGATCACCTTCGCCGCCTGGTCGGTGATCATCTGGAGGACGTCATCGAGCGACAGCGCCGAGGCGATGGCCAGCGACGCTTCGGCGAGACCGGACAATCGAAAGGCGGATGCGCGCTCGTTTTCCAGCAGCTTCTGCTGTTCGGCGAGGAGATCGCGGATGTCGTATTGGCGCAGGCGGCTACGCAGCGCCGTGCGCAGGGAACTGAGCAGCGTCTTGACGTGGATGGGGCGGTCGACGAGCGTCACATGCGCGCGCGGGCCAAGACCTTCGAACGAACGGGCGGCGCGGTCCATATCGGGCTCCGCCACGAAGATCATCAATGGGATCTCCGACCAGGGAGGCTGCGCGGCCAGCGTCGCGGCAATGCGCCGCATGGCCGGCGGCGTGAGCGCCTCCGCGGTCACGACCGCGACACCCGCGCCTTCATCGATCCCGCGGCAGAGCTCCTCGGCATTGGCGCACGCCTCGGCCGCAACGCCGGCACGCGAGAGGATGTGGGCCATCGTTTCCGCGTCCCGGCCCGTCGGCGCAAGGAGCAGAACCCGAAGCGGCCGGTTTGCCGTATCGGCGGGTTGTTCAACGAGTGCGGTCATCGGTCTTCAACGATGGGGATTCCGGAGAGAATGCCGCGGAAGTGCTTGAGGGGCGGGCCGACGCGCAAGCCTCCGGAGCTCATGGTGAACTCGCGGATTGCTTTCTCGTGGGCGCCGCTCCGTTTTTTCATCACGGAAATGGCCTTGTGTAACTCTCCTTCGGCCTCGTAATACCGCAGCAGAACCACACAGTCGGCGAGGTAACTGACGTCGACCGAGGAGACCATGTTGGAGCCGATCAGACCGTGCTGGGCCATCACCAGAATCGTGGCCACACCGTGATCGCCGAGGTAGGTCAGCATCTCGTGCAGATGGAGCGTGAGGAAACGCTCCTCCGGCATGGCGTTGAGGTAGCCGTTCAGACTGTCGATGACGAGAACCTTCGCGTCATCCCTCTCGACCGCGATGCGAACGAGATTCGCGAACTCGCCCGGCGCAAGCTCCGCGGGATCGATCTGCTGCGCCGTAATGGACTTTCCTTTCAGATGGCTGCTCAGCTCCATCCCCACCGCGGACGAGCGCTTGAGCAGACTCCTGCGGCTTTCATCGAAGATGAACAACGCCGCGTGCTCGCCCCGGTTCGCCGCGGCAACCGCGTATTGCGTCGCCAGCGTCGATTTCCCCACGCCGGCCGGCCCCATGATCAACGTGCTCGATCCCATCTCCAGACCGCCGCCGAGCAGGGCGTCGACTTCGTCGATGCCACTGGCGAGAAGTCCATCGCCGCCGTCGCCCCGGTTGCGCGCCGCGATCAGGCGCGGATAGAGATCGATGCCGCCTCGGCGGATGGTGAAGTCGTGATATCCGCCACGAAAGTCGACGCCGCGCAGCTTGATGACCTCCAGCCTGCGCCGCGGCGCGCCATAGAGCGGCGCGCGCCGCTCCAAAACGATCACGCCATGCGGCACGCTGTGCAACTGCAGATCGTTCCCCTCGGCGGTCTTGTCATCGAGAAAAAGAACCGTGGCGCCGCGGTTGGTGAAGTACTGCTTCAGAGCCAGGATCTGTTTGCGATAGCGGAGCGTGCTCTGCGAAAGGAGCCGAATCTCGGAGAGCGAGTCGAGCACCACCCGCTGCGGTTTGACGCGCTCCACCTCTTCGAGAATCCGCGAGACCGTCTGTCCCAGCTCGATCTCCGAGGGATGGAAAATGGTCGTGTCTTCTTCCTCGCTGAGCGTCTCCTCGCGAACGAGGTGCTCGTTGATCTCGACGCCGCTCAGGTCCCAGCCGTGCGAACGGGCCACCGCATGGAGCTCTCTCTTCGTCTCCGACAGCGTGATGTAGAGTCCCTTCTCGCCGGCTTTGACCCCTTCGATCAGGAACTGCATCGAGAGGGTCGTCTTCCCCGCGCCCGGGTCACCTTGAATGAGATAAACGTGGTCTTTCGGGAAACCGCCTCCGAGGATCGCATCGAATCCCACGATCCCCGTGGCTGCAACCGGCTCCGTCGATGGCTCCATGTACCGCCCTCCAAAACATCAAATCGTTGCGGAGGACATTGCAATAGATGAACCCGAGTTGGGATGGCGATTACCCGCTAAATATCAATGGGTTACCGAGGCAGGGGCCGGTTGGGACGGGTTGCTGCGTTGCTTGGTTGCAAGGTTGCCTGGTTGCGCGGTCTCGAGGTTTCGCGGTCTCGGGGTGAGACCTTGCAACGGCTGCGCGATCGCTCCCTTCACCGCGCGACCTCGAAACCGCGAGACCCCGCAACCCAGCAACCCAGCAACTCTGCAACCAGGCAACCCAGCAACTCTGCAACCAGGCAACCCAGCCACCCCACAACCCACGCTACAATCCCTCCCCTTTCGATGAGCAAGTTCTACATCACCACGGCCATCCACTACGTCAACGACGATCCGCATATCGGACATATGTACGAGAACGTGGTGGCCGACGTCATCGCCCGGCACCGGCGGCGGATGGGGGACGACGTCTGGTTCCTCACCGGCGCGGATGAACATGGGCAGAAGATCGAGCGCGCCGCGGCGAAGGAAGGTATCCAGCCGATCGAGCTGGCCGACCGCGTCGTGGCCAAGCATCACGAGATGTGGCGCAGGCTGAACATCAGCCACGACGATTTCATCCGCACCACCGAGCAGCGCCACCGCCTCGGCGTTCTGGAGTTGATCCGGCGCATCCAGGAGCGGATGCCGGACGACATCTACCTCGGCGAGCACACCGGCTGGTACTGCCAGAACGAGGAGACGTTCATCCCCGAAAATCAGGTGCGTGACGGGAAGGACGAGAGCGGCCATCCCGTCGAGATGACCACCGAGAGCAACTATTTCTTCAAGCTCTCGCGCTTCACCGAGCCGCTCCTCGCGCATTACCGCGCCAATCCCGGCTTCATCTATCCGCCCACGCGGATGAACGAGGTCGTCTCGTTCGTCGAGCAGGGACTCAGGGACCTCTCCATATCGCGAACGTCGATCAAATGGGGCATCCCCTTCCCCGGCAATCCCGATCACGTCGTCTACGTCTGGCTGGACGCGCTGACGAACTACATCTCGGCGCTCGGCTTCGGCAGCGCCGACCACGCGCGGTTCGATCACGACTGGCCGGCGGACCTTCACCTCATCGGCAAGGACATCATCCGCTTTCACACCGTCTACTGGCCGGCCTTCCTGATGGCGGCCGGCCTGCCGCTGCCGAAGCGCATCGTCGGCCACGGCTGGTGGCTCCGCGACAATCAGAAGATCTCGAAGTCGCTCGGGAACGTGGTGCGCCCGTACAACATCATCGACGAGTTCGGCGCCGATTCGCTGCGCTACTTCCTGCTGCGCGAGATGGTCTTCGGGCAGGATCAGAACTATTCGGACGAAGCGTTCCTCGGCCGCTACAACGCCGACTTGGCCAACGACCTCGGCAACACGCTCTCCCGCTCGATCAAGATGACCGACACCTACTTCGGCGGCAAGACACCGCCGACGGCGTGTCCCGCGAACGAGTTGCTGCGCGCCTCGGAACAACTGGTGCCGGAGTATCTGAAGGCGATGGACGACCTGGCCTTCCAGCGCGCGATCGACGCGGCGTGGAAGCTGCTGGTGGCCGTGAACGGCTACATCGTCAACCGCGAGCCGTGGAAGAAGTTCAAGGAGAGCGGCGCCGACGAGACGCTCTCGCGCATCCTCTGGAACACGCTCGAGGCCCAGCGGATCGTCTGGGTGATGATGGCGCCGTTCATGCCGTCGACGACGCGCGAAGCGTTGACCCGACTCGGCAGCGATCCCGATTTCATCGGCAGCGACGCCCTGGCCTGGGGCGGTCTCCCCACCGGCGCCCCGGTGCGCGCCACCGACGCCATCTTTCCGCGCATCGACATCGAGGCCTATATCAAAGGAGTCCCCGTGGAAGAGAAGAACGAAGTGCCGGCGCCCGCACCGGAACCCCCAGCCCCTTCGCTGGCTACACCGCCCGACGTGGCCAAGATCAGCATCGATCAATTCATGGAAATCGACCTCCGCGTCGCCGAGGTCCGCGCCGCCGAGCGCGTCCCCAAATCGAAGAAGCTGATGAAGATGACCATCTCCACCGGCGACGAAGAACGCACCATCGTGGCGGGGATCGCCGCCAAGTACACGCCCGAGGAGTTGGTCGGACGCAAGATCGTGATCGTGGCCAACCTGCAACCGGCGAAGTTGATGGGGGTCGAGTCGAACGGCATGGTGCTCGCGGCGTCCATTGATGGCGAGCCGTCGCTGCTGAGCGTCGACGCGGGAGTTCCGGCAGGGACGAAGGTGAAGTAGAGGGCGCGTGAGGTTCATCCCCTGCTGCACAACACGATCGCACCTCCGCAAGGCCGGGTTCGCAGCAGCCCCTCGCAATCGCGTCGCGCAAATCCCGGATCAATAACTCGATTGTCATAACGATTACGGCTCCACCTGTCCCGAGCAGCTTTGTTGCTCGTCCGGAGCACTCGCAGAAGATTCTTGAGTATGTAGAGGTCCGGGCATTCGGCAAACGAAGCTTCTAGTCCGACGAACTAATCGACGTCCTCGGCCTCAGCCACGAATGCGTCATTTCTATTTACGGCCGACTCGAACTCTTCGCTCGCATCCCCTATCGGAGAGGCAGGAACCGCCATCTCAAAATCGTCTTCGCCCTCACCGTCGCTCGGTGCGTCAGCAAATAATACCGCTGCGGTTTCCTGATCCGGCCATTCCTCAATTTCTGTTTCCCTGGCTATCTTAGCGTCTATTGTGGTTTGCTTCTGGCCCCACATCTTCAGCGTAAGAAGCTGAACCTTTCTTGTATTGCGCGCGTTCGCCCATCCCAGCCCACCGGGTGGACCAGTGAAGGTGACAACTGTGACATCACGAATAAAAAATACCGGATAGTTATAGAGACCTCTCGTCTTATTACGCCCCGGATAGGCAATCGTTGTGTTAATCTGCAAGCCCTTAGAGAAAGACTCCGTGAGCGCCGATGTTTCGACAAGAGTGGTCGCTAGATCATCGGTGATGCTTTCAGAGGCTCTCGCGGACGCTCCGAGGCCAAGCTGCAAGAGATCCTTTTTCCCTATCGTGAAAGACGCCGAAATCTCCTCACCCTTCGTGACACTCGTAGACTGTCGCTGCGTTAGCTCAATTCCATTGGTATCGACTTTGGTAGCGGAGTAAGTCACCGAACCGGTCAGGTTGACTGGACTTTTGTCGGACCCACGGAAAGTCTTCTCAAAGACAGGAACCCAAAACGTGCGGTGTTTTTCATCTTCGGTAGTAATCTCACCCTTGGGCTGAGAGAGTGTATGGTTCAGTACCTCAACTGGTCTGAATATGTAAAAGCCAAGCGACGTCTTGTTATAGTAATCAAGAACAAATACCGGGCGTTCACCGGGCGCGTGCTCTTTCCAGTGAAATTCGACGTCGAGCCTGGCTCTGGTTTTTGAATTCTGATACGCACGCTGCAACGTCGCCACGAGGAGATCGATCCGAATGACGCGACTGTGTCCGTCTTCGATTTCTCCATCAACTGATGTCGAGTGATAGCTTGCCGTCGCGGGTGGTGTCGCATTTTTCGTATCCGGCAATATTTCTACATCTACCTGATCATCGGTCTTGACCAATCGGAACCGCAGGCGCAGATCCTTGAAGTTGTAGACTGAGTTCGTATTTGTCACCTTCAGGTAAAATGACGTTGACCGCTTCGGTGGCTTCAGGGGGACCAGGTAGATCGCGTGCTGCAGGCCATTAGAGCCCTCAACGGTAGAGAAATTCACCCACTCCAGCTTGGCGCTGCTGCTCTGCTCAACCTTGCCGAACCATTTGTGGCCCTCGTCCTCGGTCGCCGGCGCATGAGCAATCACTGAATCGCTTAGAAAAGGACTGGCATCTGTTCCAAGGCGGATCCGTTGTTCGCTGTCTGGCTCGGGCCGCAGAGGCAATTCCTGAAGAAACGGAGAAGTCGGATCGTTCATGGTCGGCCATCACTCCCTAGCTTAGCTAGCTGCAACCTTGCGCGCCTTCACGTCGCGACCAGTAATAGCCGTCCAGTGGGTGATGATCGTTCGTACAAGCGGTTCGACAGTATTAGGGTTAGTCGTTCCCGGTGCGCCTACCTGCTCCGTCGAATAGAGATCCTTCACGGCGCGCGGATCGTTGAAACGTCCCTTTTCGATCTCGATGAGCAGGGAGGATATTGGATCGGCGATGTCGAAGAAGTTCTTGGAAAGGCCGTGTGCCGGCAGCCCCACGCGCTCGGCAATCTTGAAGAGGCGTTGTTCGAGGCCTGTAGCTTCCGCGCGGAGGGAGACGACGATCGGGGAATCGAATTCGACCGTCATGTGAAACCACGACATCATCGAAACGAGCGCAAACTCCTCACGCGAGAGATTTCCGTTTTGACGGCGGGAACGTAGCATGTCGTGAAGCTTCTCGGCGAGCTCCGAGATCTTGGAATCGTCCGTGGGATTTGCGCTGCTCGTGGCCTTCACGTAAGTGATGCCCACCCACACTTCGCGTAGGAACTCCTCGAAGGTGGCCACGAACTCGCCGTTCGCAGCTCCGGCTTTCACATAAGGGTAAGGTTTGCCGTCTTCGCCGCCGTGGTTCAGATCCATTCCGAACATTCGTTGATACGCGTTGCGCGCGGTGCCTCCTAGATCCTTCCGGATGTCGCTCGTCACGGAGTTGATCTGGAACGGCGTCGAGTCCTTGTAAAACAGCGCTTCGGTAGTCCTCAGCCACTGCTGGCTGTCCGGGAGCGGAGTTCCGAGCCTTTCTCCATGAAGAAGCTCGAACAGGACGCGACGGAAAATCTCGCAGATGCGCGTATTTTCGATCATGTATGCATAGATAAGATGGTCCCAGGGGATGCTCGGCTCTCTCCCTTGGAGCTTTGCCACGTCGGACTGGTCCAGGAAAGGGCCGCCGAAGGCCGAGTCCACACCGCTGCGGTGATTCGGATGGCCGAGCGGTTCCTCGCTCGGGGGACTCGCGGGCGGGCTGGGCGGCGGCAGCCCCCGGCCACGCGCGAATGCCGACTCCAGCAACGCGGCGAGCTCGAGTGGATGTCTGTCGAAGAGTAGCCGCCTACCGTCCGTAGTTTTTGTGGTCAATTGCGCGGCAAGTTTTCTGAACATTGTGTATTCCTATCTCGGTCGTATTCGTCCGAACCCTCAGGCCGCTTGTAGCGACCCGCCTAAACGAAGCATTGATGCTTCCTGTAACTTCAAGACCTCGCCGGCGGTGGCAGGGGTGGCGGCGACTTGCCACCCCGTCAATGCCAGCAGTCGAAGGCATTCGCTCCATACCCAGTGCATGGACGTGTATAGAGAGGATCCGAGGCGCGTTTCGAGCGCTTGTAACTCGGTGGGGCTGACGCGTTCCGGTTGGATCATTGCCCGGAGGGGACGGCCGCGGAAGGCGCGCTGGGGCGTGTCAAGCGTCAGACGCACGATACGCGGTAACAGGGGGACGGATTGCTCCAGCAGGTTTCGCGTGTCGGGGCTTGCGGAGGCGATCGGGTACTCCTCGCTCCATGACGCGGCTAACGCGTCCCAGGGACCGGCGCCATAGAAGTAGCGGCACGTTTCGACCCCCAGCAGCACGCGGAGGTAGGAGATCGGATGCGGGTCGCCCGGCGTGTGCTGAAACACGAAGTTCGGCTCGCCGGCGAGCACGTCGTGCAGGGCCGCCACGCTCGCGTAGCCCGTGTGAACGAATGCGAACGCGTCGGCGGCCATCTCCGAGGCCCATGCGGACCAGGCTTCGGCAACTCCGTCGGGCGCGTCGCTCAGACCATGTTCCAGGGTCTCGGCCAGTTCGCGATTCCAATCGACGATGTGCGCGACCTGATGCCCTGCCTCGTGGATCAGCGCTGTGGGACGGAGCAGGTTGTGGCGCACGATCTTGATCGCCGCCGCCGGGTTCTCCGCGCCGCCATCCCACAGCCGCAGGCCGGCCTTGAGAATCGACGCGCCGAGGCCTTTGTCGACGTATGTGAGGACGACCGGCGTCGTGTAGCCTAACTGGTCCAGGAGAGCGCTCATGCTGCGATCGGCCAGGATGTCGCACGCACGCAGCAGACCGGCCATGTGCGGACTGGTCCGCGTATTGATCGCGTCGGCGTAGAAATCGAGCGTGGTTTCGGCCCGCATGAACTTGCGCCGGAACGTCAGCAGGCGGCGTTGAAGCTCGCGCAACGCCGTCGGACTCTCCGCCGTCCGCAACGTAACGGTCAGGACATCGGCCTCGGCGCAGAGCCTGGAGATCACTCCCTCGAGATGCTTTCGAATCGAAAGGCCGAGGTAACGTTCCAGGCGACTCCAGGCCTCGGCGGATGCCAGATCATCGGGATCGAGACGGGTAGCTGCCGTCACCCAGTGAACTACCTGGCGCGCCAGTTGGGACCGCACGGCGTTGGACTGCTCAGTCATGCTTATGCCCCGGATGGACTTCGACGCGAACGTCCGGCTTGCTCCCGCTCTGAATGGCGTCGGCAAGACCCGCGGCCTGACCGCCGGGAAGCAGCGCCTTGCCGAGCTGCTGCAAACCGGCGGGACGGAGAATCGTGAACTTCAGCGTGATGCCGTCCGCCGTATCCTCGACCGCCGTCATGAGCTGCTGGGACTGTCCCTTCACGAACTCGGCGAACGCGGTGACGACACACTCCTGCAGCCTGGCCGTGAGAGCGGCCAGCACTTCCGCCGGCAGACGCTTGAGCGCGGCACCGTGAGCATCGCCCGGAGTCAATCCCGGTTGAATCAACCGGATACGCGAGAGCCGCTCGCCGCGGATGATGGCGCCGAGGCGCCGGCCAACGTACTTCTGAAAACCGGCGGCCACGGCGCCGGGATGCGATTGCCGGCGAACGCGAACGGCCAATCGCTGCGCCTTGACTTCGCTGAGGAAAACGCGAATGCGGATCTCGTCCTTCGGACAATCGAGCGCGACTCGGATTCCTCCGTGCCGCCGCAGGTGCGGTCGTCCGTCGGTTCCCGGCGTGGTGAGTTGACGCTTTCCGGCAATCGCCAAACGATAGAGGCGCTGCCCGACTCCTACATTCTGCCGGTCGCTTCCGGGCGGCGTGTTGCGCCCCATCCTCGGCTCGCCCAACAGCAGACCGGCCGCCTTCGGCGTGAGGGGATGAAACTGGGCCGCCCCTTTCGTGCCGGTAGCGCCCATACCCGGCATTTCCGATTCTTCCCGGGCGATATCGGGAAGCGTCGTCCCGGGCAGAGTCTCGTACAGCGAAACCTCGGCCTCGACTTCGGCGCCCTCCTCGACTCCCAACTGGTCCTGGAGATAGTCCGCCAACGGGCCTTCAAATGACTCGATCTCGTCGGCCGTGTAGGGACTGATCCGAACCTTGAACGTGCGCCCGCACTTCTTGTAGCGCTTGCGGCGACGCAGCGGGAGCATGATCCAGCAGGTCTTCGCGCTCCGCGATTCGAGCAGGTCCGGCCGCTCGCCGTACACCGCCTCGGAGAGAATCGGCGGAAGATTGGCCGCCGCGGCCTGTTCGAAGGCCTCCAGGGCAAATCCTTCCAGCAATTCCTGATTGTCGAGGACGTAGTCCGGCAGCGCGGAGACGCGCCGTACCGTTTCCTCCACCGTCGCCGCAACCGACGACGCGGCGGCGCGTGCCTCGTCCTGCGATGAGACCTCGAGCGTCATCAGCTTGAGGCCGGCGTCGACGATGGCGCGGGAAAGAGCAGGCGCTGCTTCCGGCCCGATCAGCTTCGTGATCAATTTGGCGAGCAGGTTCGCCAGAAAGCCCACCACCTTGTCGCGGCCAATCAATTTGATGCCCAACCGCAACGCAGGCAGCACCGCGGGAAGAAAGTTCTGAATATACGGAGCCGGATCCTCCCCTTCCTTGAGCTGCTGCAGCTCGTTGACGAAGCGCTCGCGCGCCTGATCGAGGTCGGAGTAGACAGGCACCGCCTGCTCGCGATCCCCGTTGCGCACGCGCGCAACTTCGAGCTCCATGTCCACCTCGTCTGAAGCCATGAAGAGATTGGCAAGCTGTTGATCGAATTCCTGCTGGATCTCGGTGACGCTCGCTCCGGCGGCCGCCTGCACCGCGGAGCCGGCGTCTGCGGCCGAGGCATCCGGCGAAGAAGCGGCGGCACTGTCGTCCGACGTCTTCGGCGTACGGTTGAAAATGCGATCCGCCAGTTGCTGGGCGGCAGGACGCACCGCCTCAGGGAGTTTGCCGATGGCCATCTGCAGCACCTTGTTCAGCAGAGGTTTGATCAGCGCCTTGATCTTGTTCAGGACCGGGCCGAGCCCGATCTTCATGGCGAATTTCCCGGCTTTCTTCGCCAGGCCGACGAGTTTCTTCTTCCATTTGCCGAAGAAGTTCTCGAGCTCCGGACTGAGCGTCGTCGAGGGGGAGTAGCGTTCCGCGAACGAATCGAGCTCCGCTTCGCTGAGGCTACTGGCCTCGCGGGCTCCGAACTCTCGCTCGAATGCCGTAACGCTGTTCTCGACCTCGCGGATCAGTTGATTGAAGTGCTGGTTGAGCAGGCGCTCGCCCTCCACACTCTGCGCACTGGAGACCATGTGCTCCTCGTGCAGCCCGCGCGCCTCGACCATCAACTCGAACAGCGCCTCGTCGAACTCCTCGTCATACAGCTCCTGCACGAGCGTTGAGTACGCCTCCTGCTCGGGATCGAGATATTCGGCGTGCCCATCCAATTCGTAAACGGAGACAAACGGCGAACCGAGAGCGGGAGTGAGCGTCTCGGAGGCGAAGACCTCGGATTCTTCCCGCACGAAGCTTCGCATCTCGAGGAATGGTGTCGCTACGTTGCCTTCAGCCATGAGTGACCTTTCCTTCAGTCCGACGGATCGCGCGAGGCGATATCCGGAATCGTTCCGTAGATTTGTTCGTAGGCCGCCAGGGAATCGAGGAGGAGATGGGCGAACGCCTTTGCGTATGCCGGCCCGGTGATGATGCGGGTGTGGTGCAGTTCGACCGAGACCCCTTCGTACGCCTGCCCGAAATCGAGGATGAACTCGAACGAGTTGAAGCCCGCCTTGAAGTGATTGCTGTATCGACCTTCGCGTTCATCGGACATCACGCCATGCGTTCTTGTGCAAGCAGGCGCGCCAACGGATCGGCGTCCGCCGGAACGATCGCAACACACACGGAATCAGCAGGTTGTCGAAGAAAGGGGAAAGGACGCCGCCGGCCCGGTGTCACGACGGAATGTGACAGGCGCTCTCACAGGTGGGTGTCACATCGACTGTCACATCGAGGCGCACGTTGGTTACACAACCTGATTACATGGCGCGATCTCGTACTTGGCCATCTTCCGATAGAGGGTCATACGCGACCAATGCAGCGCCTCGGCGGCCTTGCTCTTATTCCAGTTCGTCGCGGCGAGCGCGGAGATGATCCGCTCCTGTTCGCCCGGCGAAACGGCGCGCTCGCCGAGGCGGCGGCGAAGCCATTCCGGGAGATCGATCCAGACGATCCGGGCCGCGGGGCGCGAGCCGAAGGCACTCTCGATGACGTTCCGCAGCTCCCGCACGTTGCCGGGCCACTCGTAGCCGATGAGACGTTCGAGCGTCTCCGGCTCGAGATCGCGTACGTCGGTGCGGAAGATCCGGTTGAACTCCCGGACGTAATGGGCGATCAGTGGCGGTATGTCGCTCTGCCGCTCGCGCAGCGGCGCGACGTGAACGCGGGCGACGTTGATCCGGAAGTAGAGGTCCTTGCGAAACGTGTCGTTCATGGCCAGTTCGTCGAGGTCGCGGTTGGTGGCGGCGATGACCCGCACATCGAGACGGATCGGACGGCGTCCGCCCAGACGGTGGATCTCGCGCGACTCGATGGCGCGAAGGATCTTCGCCTGCGCGTAGGGGCTCATGTCACCGATCTCGTCGAAGAAAATTGTCCCGCCGGCGGCCTGCTCGAGCTTTCCCGGCGTCGAAGTCAGAGCGCCGGTGAAGGCGCCACGCTCGTATCCGAACAGCTCACTCTCCAGCAGGGTGTCGGGAATGGCCGCGCAGTTGATGCAGACCATCGGCCGAGACGCCCGCGCGCTGTTGCGGTGGATCAGCTCCGCGACGAGCTCCTTGCCGGTGCCGGTCTCACCGGTGATGAGAACGTTGCTCTGGGTAAAGGCCGCACGGCGGATCGACTTGCGAACGCCGCGGGCCGAAAGGCTCATCCCGATCATGCGCCCGCCGCCGTCGAGCGGCGCATCGTCATCCGAAGTCACGTCTGGTCGTCCGGAAAGGCGTTCGATGGCCGCGGCAATCTCGTGCGGGAACGCGTTTTCGGCGAGGAGATCGGTCACTCCGGCGCGCATGGCCTCGACGGCAAATTCTTCGGAGGACCTCTCCGTGAACAGCACGACAGGACAACGAGCGTCGCGTATGCGAATGGCCTGCGTCAGAGCGATGCCCGGGCGATTGAACCCGGCCGCCGCACCAATCACCAACAGATCGGCCTCTCGCCTTCCGACCCGGTCCAGCAATTCGCTTTCCGCAGTGGCATGGGCCGTCTCCCATCCAGACTGCCGCAGTACTCCGCCCAACGCGTCCAGGCGTCCACGCATCGAGAACAGCAAAGCACGTAGCGACAAGGCCCCCCCCTGCAACGTGTCTAACAAGGGTAGTGACCGCGCCGTGGCGATCGTTGCGCCGGTCGCCGACATTTTTTCATCACAACGGTAATTCCATGATTAAGGGCGAGCCGTCGCTGCTGAGCGTCGACACGGCAGTTCCGGCGGGGACGAAGGTAAAGTAGGGCGGAGAGAAGGAAGCGGAAACCGCCCAATGAGCAAGCTTTTCATTTCGCACAGTTCGCAAGACGACGCCTTCGTGCGCGAGCTGCGACAAGCGCTCGGTAACTTCGATCAGAACGTGTGGATCGATTCGCGCGAGATGCGCGGCGGCGACCCGGTTTGGGCAAAGATCAAACAAGCCATTGACGACGCGTCGGCGTACGCGGTCGTGGTCAGCACCGATGCGCTGCAGTCGAAGTGGGTCGGCAAGGAACTGCGCTACGCGCTGGAAGTGCAGAAACAGCGCGGGAAGGATCAGTTTCCCGTCATTCCGCTTTCACTGAACGGAACAAAGCTCGGCGTGCTGGAAGAGTTCTTTGGCGAAGAGCCGATCTACATTCCCGTGAGCAGCGCGGCGGGCGGGGTCTACGCGGCACTGAATGCAATCCTCGTCGCACTCGGAAAGCGGCTTCCGACGGATGTTCCCCTCGAACCACCGCGGAAGGCAGAGCCGCTGGAAGAGTTGGTGCTCGACCTCACTGATTTGAAGATCCACGAGGACGGCGGCGAACGCCGCGCGTCAGCTCATGCCCGACTCGTTTATGAGCCTGCGACGACGGGACAGCGGGAGGTGGCAAGCGAGCAGAGCTGGCGATTCAAGGCTCCCATCGGGCCGATCGAGACGGAGGAACTGCGGTGGTATCTGGAAAAGTACGCGATCTGGCCGAGCGACTACTTCCGGGACCGGGCGCGCAAGGTCGAGGAGAGTCTGGTGAAATGGGGTCAGCTCCTACACGAAGCGGCGATGCCGCGGGCGCACACGGCAAACGTCATGAACGCCTGGGCGCGTATCGACGGTCATGCAGGGCGCCGCTTCTCCGTCCAGGTAGATTCAGCGGTCGAAGCAGGAGTTCCCGTGGCTGACGTGGACGCAGCTCGAGAATCCGCAACGCTACTGCTCGGCCTCCCGTGGGAACTGCTCCACGACGGCCATGGCTTCCTCTTCCAAGGCGCCAAGCCAACGCGAGTCCGCAGGCGTTTGCCAAATACGAACGTTCTTGATGTCTCGGTCGTTGCCACGCCCATTCGCATCCTGCTCGTCACCGCGCGGCCGGAGGATGATGCCTGCGGCTATATCGATCACCGCGCCAGCGCCCTGCCACTGGTCGAAGCGATGGAGGCGCTCGGAGGTCTCGTCCACCTCCACGTTCTCGACCCGCCGACGCTGACCGCACTTCGCGACGAGCTCGATCGCGCACGCCGCGCACGCGAGCCGTATCACGTGGTTCATTTCGACGGGCATGGTGTCTATGACCGAGTCTCCGGTCTCGGTGGTCTTTGCTTCGAAGATCCACAAGACGTCGGCAAACTGGAGAAACGCCGGCACCTGACGGTCTACACCAACGAGCTCGGTCCGCTGCTCAGCGATCACCGCATCCCGCTGGTCTTCCTCGAAGCCTGCCAGACCGCATCGGCGGAGAAGGCATCCGAGTCTGTCGCCTCGGAGTTGCTGAAGGTCGGCGTGGCGTCGGTAGTGGCCATGAGCCATAGCGTGCTCGTCGAGACCGCACGCCGTTTCGTCGAAGCGTTTTATGACGCGCTCGCCGGTGGCGCCCGCGTTGGCGACGCCATGCTTCACGGCCAGCGCACCTTGAAAGACGATACATTCCGTGGCCGCATCTTCGGCGTGGGTGAGTTCCGGCTCGAGGATTGGTTCGTTCCCGTGCTCTTTCAGGAAAAGGACGACCCACAGCTCTTCCGGACCAGTCCCACTCGGCAGACGCGGGATGATCTGATGATCGCGCTCGCTGCGCGTTTCGGCGAGCTGCCGGAGGAGCCGGAGACTGGATTCATCGGCCGCAGCCGCGAACTGCTTGCGTTGCAGCGGCTGCTGCGCCAGGGCGGTAACGCCCGCTACGCCGTGGTGCGCGGCCAGGGCGGCGAAGGGAAGACCGCGCTGGCCATCGAGTTTGCCCGCTGGATGGTCCGCTCGCAGCAGATCCGGAGCGCCGCGTTCGTCTCCGTCGAAACGCACAGCAACGTGGGCGCGGTGCTCGATGCTATCGGGCGCCAGCTCGTTCCGAACTACTCCGTCGCCACGTTCGAAAACCTGGAACAAGCAATCCTGCCCGTCGAGCGCGCCCTCACCGAGCAGTCGACGCTGCTGGTGATGGACAACATGGAGAGCATCCTTCTTCCGCCTTACATCGAAACACCGGAGGCCCTCTCCGAGGATGCGCGCCACGAGCTGGACGCTATCCTCAAACTCTGCGCGCGGCTAAATGCAAAGGGCGACACACTCCTCGTCTTCACCAGCCGCGAGGCGTTGCCCGCGCCGTTTGATGCCGAACGGCACCGGCGCGAGCTGCACCAGCTCGACCGCGAGGACGCAGTGAAGCTCATCGAGCGCGTTCTGAACAGCGAGGCCACCGGTGCGGGTGCCGCCGCCGATGCCGCACGGGAAGCGATTGAGCAGCTCGTCGATGCCGTCCACGGCCACGCCCGCACTCTGGCGCTGCTGGCACCGTCGTTGCGGAGCAGCGGTGTGCAGGCCACTCACGTATCGCTAGTCTCGCTGATGAAGGAGATGGATCGGAAGTTCCATGGCATCCGAGAGAAATCGCTCTTTGCCAGCGTCGAGCTTTCACTAAGCCGCATGTCACCCGCAAGCCGAGACAAGGTACGCGCGCTCGGGGTGTTTCATGGTGCAGTCGATTTAGATGTGCTTCGCATAATGATGAAGTGGGAAGTGGCAGACGTGGCCTCGCTGGCGAGCGAGTTGATCGAGACGGGTCTAGCCACGTCGAATCTTTACGACCATCTAACGTTGAATCCCGCGCTCTGCCCCTACCTGCGCGGGCAGATGGGCACCGCGGATTTCGAATCTATGACGGCCCGCTGGGTCGAGGAGATGCGTAGATATACCGAGTTTCTCAGCGAGCAACTGAATGAAAAAACCGAGATCGCGGTGACCCTCACGGTGCTGGAGCTCCCGAACCTATTTGCACTGCTTGATCTTGTGCAACGCGCGGAGGATGCCGAGGCGACGATTCAACTCGCTACTTTGCTATACAGCTTGTTGCGATTCGCCGGCAAGCCGCGGCTGCTCGAACGAGTGGCGCAGGCGCGCGATACTTCGGCCGCGACTCTGGGCAAGTCATGGAATCACGCCCTGTTCCAGGCTCAGGTAACCCGGATCGAGCACGAGCTTGAATACGGACAATTGCGCGAGGCACTTGACAGCGCGCGGGAGTTGCTCGGGCGCGCCCAGGCTGCGGGAGAAAGGGCATATCCGCACGCTGACTACGACTTGGCATATGGTTACTGGCTCTGGGCACGTGTACTGCTCAATACAGGAGGATCGGAAAAGGCCTTGCCGTTGTTGGACGAGGCGCAGAGGCGATTCGAGAGTGTCGAGCGGGATCTGCCAGGTCGCGGAGCAGAGAGGATGGCGTCCATATGCTTTGCGGATCGCGGCGATTGTTTTCTCAAGTTGGGTAGACTCGACGAATCGGCTGCCGCTCACGAAGAGAGTATTCTCCGTGCTGAGAAACGTGGCGACGAGCGGAGCGCCGCCGTCGGAAAAGCTCAACTAGGAGCCGTTCGCCTGAAGCAGCGCCGCTACAAAGAGGCGCTCAAGGCCTATGATGAATCGCGCATGCAGTTCACGTCGCTGGACGAACCTGGCACTGTTGCCACGATCTGGCATCAGACCGGTTTGGTATGTCAAGGGGCCGGTCAGCGGGAAGCGGCAGAGGATGCCTATCGGAAATCGCTCGCGATCAAGGTGCGCCTGGGAGATGTCGCCGGGCAGGCGAGCACGCTAATGGAACTGGGAAATTTGTACGATGATCTCGGCCTCCCCGAGCAAGCAGTAGCTTTTTTTCGGCAAGCGGCCGACAAATTCGTCGATTTTGGCGATGAGGCGGGAGAGGGCCGCACGCGGTACAACCTTGCAAGTACCCTGCTAAAGCTTCGCCGTCTTGAGGAAGCTCGGGAGGAAATACGCCGGACCACCGAATGTGAGGCGAAGTTCGGACATGAGTCAGAGCCATGGAAGACTTGGGACATACTAGCCGAAATTGAAACGGTTGCGAGAAACCCCACCCCAGCCGCCGAGGCGAAACGAAAAGCCGCTGAATGTTACCTCGCCTACCGGCGCGACGGGGGCGAGAACCATGATATCGCTGGACGCGTCTCAATCGCTGTAACCCAAGCCCTACTCGCCGACGCCACCACAACCGCGACTGCCCTCCTCGATCAACTCGTTACTAACCCCGAGGCCGCTTGGCTTTTGTCCTTCATCCAAGCCCTCCAATCCATCGTCTCCGGCAGCCGCGACCGCACCCTCGCCGACTCCCCCGATTTGGATTACTCGATGGCCGCCGAAATCCTCTTCCTGATCGAGACGCTGGAGAAGAACCTGTCCTGATTCCGGACACTTCTCCGAAAATCGAACGGTGCTGAACGGAGCAGGAATGCCTTGTTCGCCTGCTCCTGCAATCATTTAGCTCATTGCGTGGAAATGGCAGCGACCTTGGAGCACTACTACACCGAGTCTGAGAGAAAAGAGGTCGCCACCATGAGCGTTGCCGAGATTACAGATACTGCTCTGCCGTATCACCCAACCGATACCGATGCCACCTTGCCCACGGTGCTGATCGTCGAGGACGAGCGGAAACTGCGCTGGTCGCTCATCGAACAGTTCAGGGCGTTGCACATCGCACCGTTCACCGCCAGCAGCGGGTATGAGGCGCTGCGGATCGCCAGCGAGAGCCGGCCGGATCTGATCCTGCTCGACGGGCTGCTGCCGGAGATGCACGGATTCGAGATCGCCCGCTTCATCCGGCACATCGATGCCAACTACCACCCGCACATCGCCATCATGACGGCGATCTACAAACACACGCGTTATCAGAACGAGGCGAAGCTGCAGTACGGCATCGACGACTACCTCATCAAGCCGTTGATGCCCCACTCGATCGCCGGTCTGGTACGTCGTGCCCAGGCGGCGACCAAATGAAGAGCGTGATTCCGCGGCCCGGACGAGTTCTCATCGTCGACGACCATCCTGAAATCCTGGAGGGGCTGAAAACTCTGCTCGAGATCGAAGGGATGGAAGTGACTACCCATGACTCGATGATCACGCTGCCGCTGATGATCCGCCAGGCGGATCCCGAGGTCATCCTGCTCGATCTCAGCTTCCGGGCTCTCTCGGGCGAAGCGTTCTTCCGTCTGGGGCGGGAGCGCCTGCTCCGCAACACCGACGCACTGGTCATCCTTTTCTCGGGCCGTCCGGCTGGCGAGCTGGCGGCGCTGGCGGAGGAATTTGGTGCTGACGGCGTCATGCCGAAATCGGAAGACGTCATGCAGCTCGTCGCTCGCGTTCGTACCTGGATCGCCCAGCATCGCGCCCTGCGCGAGGCTCGAGGAAGGAGAGAATCCCATGTCGCAACTGGTTCCGCATCTGCTTCTGCGTACTGACCCGGGGACGTCGCACACCGCGGCGCTGCTCCGAACCGCCGGGTACATGGTCAGCAAGATCACCGACGACAATGTCCTCGAACAGCTCGCCGGAGCGGCGCACGTCGATGCCGTGGTGGTGGAGCTGCCGGCGATGGCGGCCATCGCCGCCGCGCGCCGGATCGATGCCCGATACGATCAGCGCGTGGCCATGCTCATCATTACGCCCTCGCCGGAAACGGTACGCCGCGCGATGCCGTCGACGCCTGTGCTGAAGCCCGCGGATGTCGATGACGATCTCGTCTCGGCGGTCGATCGCTCGCTGGTCGCACACCAGATCCGGCTCACCGGATAAAAAAAATGCCCGTTGCTCGGCCGTGCAACGGGCTGACGCGCTAGAGTGCGCCCACTGGGTCGCTGCGAGTTTTTCGGATCAGCGACAGGGGTAACTTACTTCCGGGACGGTGGCGCGTCTCTATGATTTTGGAAAGTAGGGTCTCGCGGTCTCGAGGTTTCGGGGGCTCGCGGTGGGATGCACCGTTGAGTTTGCCGAGAGCCGGCACAGACAAGAGTGTCTGTACCGTCTGTACCACATTAGACCTGCCGGACACACAAACCGCGAGACCGCGTAACCGCGAGACCGCGCAACCGCGCCCTCAGCTCACGATATCGTCGATGATCCCTACCACCACCGAACGCACCGGGCCGTCCTTCGAGTCGAGGACCTGTCTCGCGCCGTTTCCTTCGTCGAGCACGAGGACGCGCTCGTCGGCACCGGCGCCGACGGAATCGACGGCGATGAGGTAGTCGCCGGTCGGGGCACCGGCCGGGGTGGTTTTCTCGATCCAGAGGAGCTTCCGGCCCTCGTAGAAGCGGTGCTTGATCGACCCGTGGATTTCTCCGATTACGCGCCCGAGGATCACGTGACGTTGACTCCGTCGACGATGGCCAGGATGGCGTGATCGACCGGCACGAACGCCGGATCGAGAGCCATGGCCGCCTCGCGGCCACCCTCGTAGGAGACCAGCTCGCCCGGGCCGGCCATGCGGGTGGCGTCGGCGGCGACGATCGCCTTTCCCTTCGGCTTCAAGGCCTTGTCCAGCGGCTGGACGATGAGCATCGGCACTCCTTCGAGACCGGGCGTCACGACGCAGAGCACGACCTGACCGATGACGCGGCCCAGCAACATCAGCCCGCCTCCCCGTCCAGCTCGAGGAGCGGCGCGAGATCGAATCGGGTCACCGCGGCGATCTCGCGCTCCATTATCTCGTGCGGCGCGGCGATCAGGCGGAACGAGAATCCTCGGGGCGGCGGAGCGTCCGCCCCGGCCCCGTTGGCCGACAGGATGGCGGCGTATTCGACGTCGTGGAGCGAGCCGGACATCAGCGCCAGCCCCTTGCCGGAAAGCCCGCCGTCCGCGAGGCGCATCTCCATCAGGCCGACCGGCGTTCCTTTGAGGGCCGCTTCCACCGCGCGAACCATCGACGCAGCAGTCTCGGTTTCGATGATGAGAAGGGATCCGGTGGACTTCCGGCGCGCGCCGAAGGCCGCGTCAAAGAGCGCGGGATGCGCGTCCGGCAGGAAGGCGTGATCGATGATTCCGTTGCCGCTCGTGGCCAGCGCCTCGGCCAGCGACTCGGCGGTGGCGGCGGTCGAACCGCCGAACATGACCAGATAACGTCCGCGTGTGACCGTTCCGGCGCGAACGAAGGCGATGGAGGCTTTCTTCAGGATGGAATCGACCGCACAGACGCCCGTCGGAATGTCGGAAAAATCGATGACGGCGAACGCCGAGGTCCTCTTCATCACGTGATCCTGAAGTGACCGACGAGCACGCAACGGCGCCAGCGCGAGAAGGATCGCGGCCCGGTCATCCCGTCGCCGGTGGGGCTGGCGATGGTGAAGGAGCAATACCCCTCGCCGTCGAGTCCGAGGCCGGCCTGCGAGCGGCCGTTCTTGACGAAGATCGAGCAATTGCACGCCTTGGCCATCCGGCTCAGGTTGTCGAGATTCTTCGAGTGCATCACCGCGGTGTGACGGTTCCCGCCCTCGATCTCGACGGCCAGATCGATGGCGCGGTTCGCATCCGAAACGCGGACGACCGGCATGACCGGCATCATCTGCTCGGTCCAGAGCAGCGGATGGTTCTCATCGACCTCGACCACCACCAGGCGGACGGAATCGGGAACGTTCATCCCCATCTTCGCCAGAATCACGTTGGCGTTCTTACCGATGAGGTCCTTATTGATCCACGACTTCTGCCTTGGACCCTTGATCTCCGTGAAGACGACTCTCTCCAGCTCGGAGAGCCGCTCGCGTGGAAGAACGATCGCTCCCTGCTGACCCATCGAGGCGATGAGGGCGTCGGCGATCGAGGAGACGGCGATGGTCTCCTTCTCGTCGGTGCAGATGATGTTGTTGTCGGTCGATGCGCCGAGGATGATGTCGCGGGCGGCCCGGTCGATGTCGGCGGTCTCGTCCACCACCACCGGCGGATTCCCCGGGCCGGCGCAGATGGCCCGCTTGCCGCTGTTCATGGCCACCTTCACCACTTCGCCCCCGCCGGTCACGACCACCAGCCGCACGCCGGGATGCTTCATCAGCTCCTGTGCCGATTCGACCGTCGGGGTGGCGATACCGGTGATGACGTTGGGAGGGCCGCCGGCGGCGGCGATGGCCTTGTTGAGGAGGGCGATGGTCTGCATGCAGCAGCTCTTCGCGTACGGATGGACGTTGAAGACGACGCTGTTGCCTGCGGCGAGCATCCCGATCGAATTGCAGATGATGGTGGAGGTCGGGTTGGTCACCGGCGTGATCGCGCCGATCACGCCGAACGGCGCGGGCTCGACGAGCGTGAGGCCGTTATCGCCGGTGGTGGCGATCGGGACGAGATCTTCCAGCCCCGGCGTCCTATCGGTGACCAGACGGTTCTTGACGATCTTGTCTTCGAACCGCCCGAGGCCGGTCTCCTCGAAGGCGGCTTTCGCCAGGGCCGTACCGTTCTCGCGCATCGACTGCCGCATGGCCTCGAGGATCCGGGCGCGATGTTCGAGCTTGAGGGCGACGAACTCCTTCTGGGCCACCGTCGCCGCGTTCACGGCATCGTTGACCGTGGTGAAGATCCCGAGCCCGGCATCCTGACCCACGGCAGGCGAAGGAGGGGGCAGTGCTCCGCCGCGAGCCATGTCGGCGGCGATACGCCGCGCGATTGCTTCGATTTCCTGGTCGGTCAGGCTCATCTGTCAGCTCACGGTCAGCTCACTTCTTGTACTTCGCGGAATCGCCGACGTACCAGCTATCGACGATGGCCAGGATCACCGAGTCGACAGGACGCTTGTCGGTGAGCGCGGTCTGCCGTGCCGAGCTTCCGGCGGCGATCAGGACGATCTCATCCGGACCGGCGCCCACCGCGTCGGCCGACACGATCGCATTGCCGCTCTCGCGGCCTTCTTCGTCCAGAGGGCGCACGACCAGGAGTTTGATCCCCTGCATGCTCTCCTCCTTACGAGTAGCGACGACGCTTCCCACGACTCTCGCGAGTTGCATTGGACGCAGGTCCTGCTACTTCTTCGCGCGCGCGGGTGCCGGTGCCGTGCCCGAGTTCCGGCCGAGCGGCATGATGACGTCGACCTGATCGTGCGGCCGTGCGATCACATGCACGGTCACAACGTCGCCGACCCGTCCCGCCGCCGTCTGCGCGGCATCACAGGCTGCTTTCACGGCCGCAACGTCTCCGCGGATGACGATGGTGGTGTACCCGCCACCCGTCTTCTCATAGGAGACGAGATCCACTCGCGCCGCCTTCACCGCCGCGTCCGCGGCTTCCACTACCGCCGGAAACGACCTCGTTTCGATCATGCCCAGTGCGTCTGTCATGCATCCTCCTTATCGCAAACCAGAAACTAGAAACCAGAAACTAGAAATGGTTTCTGGTTTGGCTGGTTTCTTCTGGTTTCTAGTTTCTGGTTTCTGGTTTTCATGGTTTTCCGGCGCGCCCCGCAATCGAGTTAATTGCCTGCTCCGCCGCACGGTATCCGACGTCGATGTCGCGTTCTTCGCCGCCGAGGTAGACGCGCCCGAAACTTCCGAAGGCACGGACCTCGAGGACATTGATGTTGGCTGCCTTCTCCGCCTCGTTCGCCGCGATGGCGGCGTAGCCGGCAGGCGCGACTTCCATGACGTACAGCGACTGCCCCGGGATGATCATGTCGCCGTGGCGGGTCCTGTTGATGAGCTGCGTATGGTAGTCGGAGATGTTGCGGATCACCTGGCTGGAGGTGATCTCGGGCTTGATGCGGTCTGTTTCCTTCAGATCCAGCGAATCGAGGATGGCCTGGCCGGCCTGGCGCACGTCGGCCTGTGAATCGGCGTGCAGCTCGAGCATGCCGTAGACGCGCTCGATGATCATCATCCCCGGCCGGACGTCGGTCGACTTGAGGGCGACGTCGGTCACGCGCATGATGTCCATGCCCGGCGCGATCTCGACGAACAGCGCCGCCTGCCCGGGCACCGGCAGAAATCCCTGCGCCACCGTTCCGAGAAACGACGCGAACTGCGGCTGCAGGCTGTCAATGAATACGTAGCAGCGAAGCTCGGCCACTCCTCACCTCTTCCCCGAGGCCAGTTGCGTGGCCTCTTCCAGAATCTTGACGCTGTTGGAACTGCCGACGCGCGTTGCGCCGGCGTCGACCATCTTTACCACGTCCGAGTAGGTTCGTACCCCGCCCGAGGCCTTGACGCCGAGCTTGCGCGGCGCCACCGTGCGCGCCATCAGGGCGATGTCTTCGACGGTCGCTCCCGACTTCGAGAAGCCGGTGGAGGTCTTCACGAAATCGGCATTGGCCTTCATGGCCAACTGGCATCCCCGGACTTTTTCCTCGTCGCTCAAGAGGGCGGTCTCCAGGATGACTTTGGAGACGGCGCGCGCTTCGTCGCAGGCTTCGACCACTCCGCGAATGTCGCGCGCAACGAGACGGTCATCCTTGCTCTTGAGGGCGCCGATGTTGATGACCATGTCGATTTCCTGCGCCCCTTCGCGAAGAGCGCGGCGTGCCTCGAGGGTCTTGATCTCCGGCGACTGCGCGCCGAGCGGAAAACCGACCACGGCGCAGACTTTTACCGGGGTTCCGCGGAGCAGGGCTTTCGCCTTGGCCACCCAGGTCGGGTTCACGCAGACCGAATAGAAGCCATACTGCGCGGCCTCCCGGCAGAGTTTCTCGATGTCTTCGGCCGTCGCTTCCGGCTTGAGCAGCGTGTGGTCGATCAGCTTGACGAGTTTATCGGGGGGGATGACTGTCATCGCGGGCGGCACGAAACTGCCCCCCTGCTGGAGAAGCTGGCGCACCCGGTCGGCGATCCGAGCAGTGTCTTCTGCTGACAGGTCGCTGTTCCTCGGGGTCATCCCACGCCCTCCTTTTTCCATCTCGCGGATCATTTTTACCCGAGCGCGATGCCGATCCGCCGTGCACTCCGTCTCGAGAAAAACGTCGATGATTCGTTTCGCCGTATCGACGTCGACCTGCCCGGCCCCGAGCGTGAGAACGTTCGCATCATTATGCTCGCGGCTGTTTCGTGCAAGTGTTTCGTTGTACGCGGCCGCGGCAAGGATACCCGGTACTTTGTTGGCCGTCATGGCCGAGCCGATCCCGGCGCCGTCCACCATGATTCCGAAGCGCGCACTCCCCGCGGCGACGAAATCAGCAACCGCTTTGGCGATCCTGGGATAGTCGACGGGATCCTTGCTATGCGTTCCGAGATCGTGAACGGTGTGACCCTTTTCACGCAAATAAGTCTTTAGCTGCTCCTTGAGCTCGAAGCCGCCATGGTCGGCGCCCAAGGCCAGCGAGAACGTTCCCATTTTCATAGAGCCCACGATCGGCGCGCGAGAATAGCACACGCATCCGGAGCGCTGGCGTCTCGCCGGCTGGCCCAGCGGCGTCTCGCCGCTGAGGAGGTACTAGCCAATAAGGTATGGAGTCTTGCCAGACCGGGGGCGAGACGCCCCCGAGCCAGCCGGCGAGACGCCAGCGCTCCGGTCAAACGCCGGCGCTCCGTGGCGACCTCTAGTGCGCGGCGCGGCGCCTGGTCAGGACCTCATTCACCTGTTTCCAGTTGCCGTTGCTGAAGCTCCAGAGGTCGGAGAGGTAGAAGCCGCTGTAGCCGGCGAACATGATCAGCTCGTTGCGAATGGGATCGAGGGCGAAGCCGGCGTTCTCGCGCGCCGGCGGCACCGTGGCGGTATTGACCTTCGTCCAGGCCGTACCGTCCCAGTCCCACATGTCATTCGCGTAGACCTGAACCTGATTGTTGTTCGCATCGGTATCGACTCGGATCCCGCCGAAGAGGAGCACATGGTTCGTCTTCGGGTCGATCGTGACCTCCGCGCCGTACCGCATGCCCGGCGTGGTTGCCGGCTTGATCTCGGTCCAGCCGGTGCCGTCAAACGACCACATATCGCTGTAACGCGTCAGACGATCCGTCGAGGTAAGCCGCCCGAGGCCGCCGTAGATCACGGTCTTCTTCAGGGTCGGGTCGTACCACATCGCCGCATGCGAGCGCGCGGGAGGGGGGTTCTTCTTCACCTGGGTCCAGACGGTGCCGTCGTAGGTCCAGGTCTGATCCAGATAGTTGCTGGCGTAGCCGCCGAAGAACACGATCTTCTTCAGCGTCTGGTCATAGACGAGACTGCTCCATTGGTGAGCAGGCGGAGCGGTTTTTGTGGCGTCGTACTGCGTCCACGTCGTGCCGTCGTACTCCCACGTGGCGCTTCCCGAGCAGAACATCACCACCTTCTGCCGGTCGGTATCGAACGCGGCCAGCGGCAGCGAGCAATCGCTTGGCTGGCTGACCGCGGTCAGCGGCTGGAACATACCATTCGCATACGACCAGAAGTCGGTAAACGACGTCGTGTCGTTCAGCCCGCCGTAGAGATAGATCACGTTGTGCACGGGATCCGTGACGAAGGCGTGGAGCGAGCGGGGCACCGGGTAGTCGATATCGCCCACCTTCGACCAGGCCCCGTTGGAGTAGGTAAAGGTATCGGGCTGAAACACCCCGACGCCCGGCGCGCCTCCGAAGAGAACGATGTTCTGGTGGTCGGGATCGTAGGTCATGGCCTCGCCGAGGTAACGGCCGGCGGTCAGAGTGAGGGTGATTTTCGTCCAGTTCGTGCCGTCCCACTCCAGCGTGTCCTCGACCGTCGTCGAAGTCGCGCAGATCCCGCCGGTGAAGAGGATCGTATTGTTCGACCCCTGCCACGTCATCGCCCCTTCGTTGGCACATCCGGGGAGCGTCGCCGGCGTGAGCTGATTCCACTTCACCGCCACCGGATCGTACGCATACATGACCGTGTTGATCTTGGTGTCGTAGCCGATCATGATGGTCTGCTTGCGGACCTGGTCGTACTCCAGGATCGGCTTGGTCACGGCCGGACCGTCGGCAAGGATCTGCTTCCAGTTCGTGCCGTCGAACTCCCAGGTGTCGTGGAGGGGAGTCTCCACCAGGGTCCTTCCGGTGTTGATGAAGGTCTGCTGGTTGCCGCCGAAGACGACGATGCGGTCGCGCGCGGAGTCATACGCCATCCCGGGAAGCTCGCGGACGGCCGGCGCATTCGCCGGCTGGAGCTGCGTCCAGTCGTTGCCGTCGTAGCTCCACGTCTCATTGATGTCGACCTTCTGCTGGCGTCCGCCGAAGATCACCACCCGGTTGCGGGCGGAGTCGAAAATCATCCCGTACGCGCCACGGGGCGAGGGGCTGTTGGCGGGGAAACGCTGGAGCCAGCGCGTGCCGGTCCATTCCCAGGTGTCGCCCAGCTCATAGAACATCTTCGTCCCGGAATCGACGGAGGTCTGACCGCCGAAGAGGACGGCACGGTGGATGGCGGTGTCCCACACCATCCGCGACTCGAAGCGCGCCGACGGTGTTGCCGCGAACGCGCCGCCCGCGGAGAGAAGGAAGAGGATGGAGAACAGAAGACTGCGTTTCGGCGAGTGATCGCTCATCGGTATGCGTTTGCCCCTGGGAGACGTTTGACGCGAATTTTGCTCACGTTTCGAACCGGAGGGTCCGAAGACAAATTTCTTCTGTTGGACGGGGCTGGGGGGCGGGGGGTTACGCGGTCTCGCGGTTGCGCGGTCTCGGGGTGTGAGGTTGCTGAGTTGCTGAGTGAGACGATCTCACGTTGCGACGCAGCAACCTTGCAACCCAGCAACCACCCACCGCGAGACCGCGCAACCCCGAGACCGCGCAACCGCGCCTAAATCCTTACCCGCACCGTCACCAGCGTCTCATCCGGATGGATCTTCTTCGGCGCGCCGATATTGTTCCTCGCGCGCTCGATCGTCAGATCGACGTGCTTGGCGAAACCGATGCGGATGCCGGCATCGATCTTCGTCCAGTTCCACCAGATGCTCGGCGCCGGATACTGTGCCCCGTTCCCCTTGAATCCATAGTGGAGCTCGCTCCAGCGCCCGGCCGGCTGGATGCTCTGCAGCAGCGTCTCGCCGCCGATGGAGGGACCGCCTGACCAGTCGAACTTGTAGCCGAATTCGGCCTCTCCTCCGGAGCGGTGCATCCCCGCCACCGTCTGGCTGGTGAACTGAATGGTCGAGGTCAAGCCCTTCCACTCGGTGTAGACGCGCGCGCCGGTCTCTTCCTTCTTCTGGCCGCGGATCGGGAGCCCTTTGTCGAGCGGCCCCTCCAGCAGGTCGAGATCGACGCCGTAGAACGTTCCCGTCAGCGGCGCGTTCTCGTCGTCGCGCAGGTTGCGGCGGTAGTGGAAGGCGACGGCGTCGAAGCCGGCCGTCTGCGCATCGTTCTGCCAGCGGTAGCCGACTCCCTGCCCGAAGGACATGTTGTTCGTCTGGAGAAACAGGTCCTCGACGCGGGTGTCGTAGAGGATCGGGAAGCCCGACTTCAGCCGCGGATCGGGATTCGGCTGCAGCAGCTCCTTGATGCCGTTGTCGCCCGCGAGCGCGTTCGGATCGCGGAAGTAGAGCGGATTGCCGCTCGTGCCGGTGAGGCGCCAGTAGAAGTTGCGGCCGACCGAGCCTCCCCCCATCACGCCGACGTCCTCGAAGCGGTTGAAGGCCGTGGCCACCAGGCCGTAGCTTTCGAGGACCCGGATCGGCTGCCGTTCCATCTTCGGGAACTTCCCCATTTGCAGGAAGACCGAGGTCCGCTCCGGACGCTCCAGGAACTCTCCCTTCGGCCCGAGCTGGATCCAAAGCTCGTCGGCGTCGATCTTGCGGTCCGCGCTGGTCGGGTTGCGGCGGTACTTGTCGGTGGCGTGCAGTTGCGTGTGCGCCAGGAACCACTTGCCGTAGCCGAGGTCGAGCTTGATCTGGGCTACGCTCAGCTCCGTGTGCGCGCCGGCGTCGACGGTCTCCTCGAAGCCGACCGTCTGTCCGACCGGCAGGAAGCTCGGCGGAAAGGGGAACTTGAGGGCGAACTTCTCCTCTTTGCTGTTCCGGTAATTCGCCCGCAGCTCGATGCGGGACTTGAACGTCCAGTCGCTGGCAGGCTGAGGCGTCTGCGCGAAGAGAGAGAGTGTGGTGAATAGAAAGAGTACCGCCGCGGCGATTCGTCGCATGTATATCTCCAGGTACGTCGCGGGGAGCCGTATGGATTGTAACGCGGTTGCGGGTGACGCGGTTGCGGGTGACGCGGTTGCGGGGTCTCGCGGTTGCGCGGTCTCGCGGTTGCTGGGTCTCGCGGTTGCTGGGTCTCGCGGTTGCTGGGTTGCTGGGTTGCTGAAACGAAGGGGAGAATCTCAAGACCGCGAGACCGCGAGACCGCGCAACCCCGAGACCGCGAGACCAAGCAACCCAGCAACCTAGCAACCCCTCACCGAAAACACATCCGGCACGCGTCGTACCCCGCGGCAAGCGCATCCTCCGCGCTCATGAACACCACTCTCGTCTCATCCGCGAATCGCTTCGCGGTCGCGCAGCTCGCGCGATGGAACCGCTTGGTCTTGCCGGAGACGCTGGCGATGAGGATCTCGGCGTTGGAGGCGATGGCCTCGATGTTATGCGTGATCTCGTCGGCCGACGAGGCGATGTCGTCGATCACCAGATCGCTCACCGCCTCGTCGACGATGCTGGCGACGTCGATGGCCGGAAGGCTGACGATCTCTCCCTGGCGATGTTCGAACTGGTGGACGACCATCTCCGCCACGTCCATCCGCAGCGGAACGAGCTGCAGGGTGGGGATCTCCTCTTCGACGAAGACGTACTTGGCCTCCGTCCACGTGGAGAGCTCGGCGATCTCCTCCTCCGCTTTCCGGCGCATGGCGTCGTGGAGCTGGTTCTCGGTCAGCGCGCCGAGGATGATCAGGATGCGGCCGAGGGCGAGCTGTGTCTCCCGGCGGATCTCCAGCGCCTTCTGCCGCTGCTCCTCGGTGATCAGCCCGCTGCTGATGAGCCGCTGCGCCAGGAAGCGCGAGGGGTCGTTCGAGGAGCAGGAGATGATCTTTCCCTTCTCGATGAACAGCTCTTTCTCGCGGGAGCCGCTGGCGATGACCAGCCGGCCGGTCCGCTGCTGGGAGGCATGTTTGACGAGCAGCTCGGCCGGCGTGGCGTCGCCATGCGACTTCCACTTCCGCTGGGGAGGCACCGAGGTCGAGACGATCTCCGACTCCGCGGCCACCGGCGGCGCGACGACCGCCTTGGCCACCCGTTCATGAATGGCGCGCAGCTCCTCCTCGGCACGCTTCCGCCGCTCCAGCTCCTTGCGGAGCGCGTCGGTCATGATCTTCAGCTCGTCCATCACCTGCTCGCCCGATATGCGCAGCTCTTCGATGGCTGAGCGGAGCGCTTCCTCGGTCTGCTGCCGTTTGCGCACTTCCGCGCGCAGTGCCTCGAGGGTCTGGTTCGTTTCTTTCTCCGACTCGGCCGCCCCCTCGGGGGCGCGGATGACTTCGACGAAGCCCTTGACCACACCGTCGATCCGCACCGGCGTGAGGCTCGTCCGCACCCAGAGATGACGGCCGGCCTTGTCGACGCGCCAGTCTTCCAGCTCCAGCCGCCCCGACTCGCTCGCTTCCTGGAGCTGCTGCGTCGACCGGCCGCCCCAATGCTCGTGATCGCGATAGAGCATCCGCCGCGCCCGGCCGACGACCTCGTCGCGCTTGTAGCCGAGGATTCGCTCCGCACCGGCATTCCATCCGGCGATGAAGCCTTTGTCGTCGGTGCGGATGACGGCGAAGTCGGTGAGCTGGTCGATGACGTCCAGGATGAACTGCTCGGCGTTGTGCCCGGACGAACGGGCCTGCCCCTGCGCGTTGCGGGCGCGCTCGTCGACGACGTAAATGAGGAACGGACTCCCCTCGTCACTGCCGGCGATGGCGCAGACGACCTCCACCTCGCGGTACTTCCCCTTTTTTTCGATGATCCGCTTCTCGATACGGTAGCCGCGCGTATCGCCGCTGAGCATCCTCTTGATCAACACCGACTCGCGTTTGGCATCGTCGGGATGCGTGAGGTCGATGAACGTCATCCGCGCAAGCTGCTCCCGCGTATAGCCGGCGAGCTGACGGAACCGCTCGTTGTACTGCAGCCAGGCGCCGTCGATGGAGACGAGTGCGATGCCGACCGGCGCATGCTCGAAGGCTTCGCGAACCCTCGCCTCCCGATGCGCGCCCGCCACGGTTGGCCCCCCCGGCTTGCGCACGAGCGAGATCACCTGATCGACGGTCGGGATCTTGACCATGGTGAATTGTAACTGCGCCAGCGGGCGCGTTGTCTGCGGCTTCGCCGCGTTGTCGGTTGTCTGCGCGCAGCGCGTGGCCGGTAATCCAACCTTTATGCTACTAACCTGCAATCTCACTGCTACTTAAACCACGCACCACTCTCTTTCGTCGAGAGTCCTTCTCCCCCAGCGGTTTTTTGCTGGGGGAGAAGAGCCTGCCCTGAGCGAGCGAAGCGAGTCGAAGGGTGCCGAAGGCAGATGAGGGGGCGGTGCTTGCCATACCCTTGCTTGCATCCAGGTTTGCGCTAACTTCGCACTGTGCAACCGACAACGCGCGCAGCGCAGACGACCGACAACGCGGCGAAGCCGCAGACAACGCCGCGCAGCGGCAGTTACAGGTGCTCCCGTATCGCCGCTTCGATCTTGTTTCTCGGCACAGCCCCGACGACGCGTCCTTTTTCGACGCCGTCCTTGAAGAGCACCAGCAGTGGAATGCTCATGGCCCGGTAGGCCGACGCGGTACGCGGGTTCTGATCGACATTGAGCTTGGCGAAACGGACATCCGTCCGCGACGCCGCCAGCTCCTCGATCACCGGCGCAATCATCCGGCACGGCCCGCACCACGCCGCCCAAAAATCGACCACGAACGATCCCTTGCGAATCGTCTCCGCAAAATTCGCGTCGGTGACGTCAATGGGAGGTCCACCGGTCAATGGCGTCTTGCACTTGCCACAGACGGCCTTACCGGACGCCGGCAACCGATTGGCCTGACCACAGCTCGGGCAACGAACGATCTCGCTCATGGATTTGAGGTACTGCGAGAACTGCGCCTCCGGCGCGTTGTCTGCGCGTTGCGCGTTGTCTGCGCTCCGCGCGTTGTCGGTGGTTTCCGTGCTGCTCAGCACTTGTGTCCACGCGCGCCGCGGCGCGCAGACAACCGACAACGCGCGAAGCGCAGACAACGCGGCGAAGCCGCAGTTACTCCGGCAAGCTCGGCGGAGGCGATCCGCGATGGAACATCACATCGGCCGCATGCTGCGATGCATGCACCGGCAGTCCCTTCTTCCAATCCGCATACGCCTGCGACGCTTCCCTCAGACAGATCCCGCACTCCTCGGCGTGATGCGTCTGGAAGCAGGTCAGCAGGCTGACGTGTCCCCGCTCTTCATGACATTGACAATAGCAATACATCTTCGCCAGCCGGTCGGTGATCTGCGCCGCCTCCGCGTAGACCTCCACCGCGGCGGGATTCGTCAGTTGCGCCGCGGCCAGGACCGGCGCATTCCGATCCGGCACCGGCTCGTTCGACATCGGCATCCCCGCCATCTCCGGCATCGGCGCCAATGAAGGCGGCGTCGCCGCGACGGTGGCGGGCGCTTCCTGCTTATGACAGGCGACGGCGAAAAGGATCAGAATGACGATGGATCGCAGCGTCCGGAGTTTCATGGCCCCTCGGAACGAATCCGATCCGCGGCGTAATCCGTCACCACTGAAGAGCGCGATGAGAACGTAACGACGGCAAGCGATGCGCAACCGGAGCGCTGGCGTCCTCGCCGGCTGGCCCGGCGCCGTCTCGGCGCCGGGTTACCGCGAATGTCTGGCGTCTTGCCGAGTCGGGGGGCGAGATGCCAGCGCCACGTCGCGGATTCCGGCTCCACTCGCTGTCGCCTTTAGGTGACACACTTCCGAATTCGCCCCACCAGTTCTGATCTTGAACTTCTGGGGCCTGATCTTGAACTTCTGGATCTTGATCTTGAACTTCTGGGCTCCTGATCTTGAACTTCCGGGCCTTGAACATGAACTTCTGGGCCTTGATCTTGAACTTCTGGGCTCCTGATCTTGAACTTCTGGGCTCCGATCTTGAACTTCTGGGCTCTGATCTTGAACACTGCCGGCACCGACACCAACTCCCAAGACAGTGATCGATCCGTTGCGCGCCGTGCATGTAGCCGGCCGAAAACCTTTAACCACTGAGACACAGAGGACACAGAGGTCGTTTCTCTGTGATCTCTGTGTCTCTGTGGTTAAAGGCTTTTTCGGATGCTGTGTTGTAATCGGAGGCTGTGATTCGGACGGGGACACGAGACGATGTTTCTCGCATCGCGGCGTTGTTGGCCGGGGCGAACGAGGGGCCGTATGACCTTGCTGCTGTCGCCGAGGAGAAGTGCTTTGGGGCGGGTGTGAGTGGGGACGCCGAGGTGCGCATCTACGGCGATTTTGCGGGGGTGTCGGTGACTTGCGGGAAGTCGCTGCGCATTCTGGTGGTCGATCGGGCGAAGCGACGTCGCGGCATCGGCGGTGCGCTGCTTGGCGATGCGGAGGCGCGGGGGGCGCGGATCGTGGCGGCGGAGGCGGGGAACTACTTCACGCCGGGGGTCGTGACGAGTGATGCGGCGACGATCGAGTTCTTTACGCATCGCGGGTACAAAGAGATCGCCAGGACGCAGAACCTGGTGGCGGGAGCGAACGGCGAGTGTGCGGTGGGGGTGGTTCGGGCGACAAACGAGACTCGCGAGCGCGTGCTCGGCTTCATCGAGAAGGAGTTCGGCCGTATCTGGCGGTTCGAGGCGTCGCACGCCTTCGAGAACGATCCGGCGACGCTCGTCTACGTCGAAGTGGACGGCGAGATCGCCGGATTCGCCGCGCACGAGGCCAACAACCGCGGGCTGGGATTCTTCGGCCCGACCGGTGTGGCGCGCGCGCATCGCGGGCGGGGGCTCGGCGCGCGATTGCTTCATGCTTCGCTGGAGGACCTGCATCGCCTCGGGTACGAGCGCGTCATCATCCCCTGGACTGACGCCATCGACTTCTATCGGAAGGCCTGTGGCGCGACCGTCAGTGATCACTTCGTCACTCTGGCGCGTGTTATAGACTCGGCGCCGTGAAGGAGACTCCTGAAAAGAAGCCGAAACGGCGGCATCGGTTTCTGCCGCTGGCCATCGGAACCACCGGAAGCGTGGCGCTGGCGGGGGTGGCGTTCTGGTTTTTCAAGAAGCAGGCGGAATCGGTAGTGGCGGGGCGCGCGGACCGCTACGACGAGGTGATCATGGACGTGGTCCACAAGATCGACAATCCGCCGATGCATGAGGCGATGAATGCCATCACCCAGCTCGGCGCGCACTTCGTCATCGGCAGCGCGGCGGGGATCACGGCGCTGGCGATGTGGCGGCAGGGACGGCGCGCGGATGCCTGGACCGTGGTCGTCTCCACCGGCGGCGCGATGATCATCAACACGCTACTCAAGAATATTTTTCAGCGCCAGCGCCCCATCGAGCGGGCACGCCGCATCACCCTGCCGGATTCGCACAGCTTCCCGAGCGGCCACTCGCTGCTGTCGGCGGCTACCTATCCGATCGTGGCCCATCACTTCGTCCAGAACCGGTCGGTGGCCACGCAGGCCGTCGTCCACACCCTCACCAGCCTGACCATCCTCAGCGTCGGCTTCTCCCGCGTCTACTTCGGCGTCCACTTCCCCTCCGACGTCCTCGGCGGATTCGCCGCCGGCTACGGCTGGCTGGGGCTGACGTCGTTGTCGCATACGTTGGTGGAGGGGGAGGGGGATGGAGGATGAGACTGCGTTGTCGGTGCTCGGTTATCGGTTATCAGTTGTCGGTTAGTGGATTGCCAAACGGATCACTGCGCCACTGACAACCGATAACCGACAACCGATAACCGACAACCCCCATCCCCGAAATCACCGCACTCCCCTCACGGTTAGGTATCCCGCTATGTCATCCGTTACACAGACCTACGGCGCGAACACCGCCTTCATCGAAGACCTCTACGAGCGCTACCGGGCCAATCCCGAATCGGTGAGCACGAGCTGGCGCGAGTTCTTTCACGACTACGAGCCGCGCTTCGAGGAAGAGTTCGAAGAGGACGCCGCAGCGCAGCCGCAAGCGGCAACTCCACCAGTCGCCATCGCCGCCGTCCCCACCCCGCAACCCAGCAACCCAGCAACCCAGCAACCTTCACCCGCGCCCCGCCCCACCCCAGTCCCCTCCAACCAGACCTCCGTCCCCCTTCGCGGTGCGGCCGGCAAGATCGCCCAGAACATGGAGACGTCGCTGACCATCCCGACGGCGACGTCGATCCGCAATATCCCGGTCAAGGTGCTCGAGGAGAACCGGCGCGTCGTCAACAATCACCTTGCGCTGACCGGTCAGCCGAAGGCGTCATTCACGCACATCATCGCCTGGGCCCTCGTGAATGCGATCAAGCAGTTCCCGCGGATGAACGCGGCGTTCTTCCAGCAGGATTCGCAGCCCACGCGCATCGACCGTGAAGACGTGAACCTCGGCATCGCCATCGACGTCGAGAAGAAAGACGGCATTCGTTCGCTGCTCGTGCCGAACGTCAAGCGCGCGCAGACGATGGACTTCGCGCAGTTCCTCAAGGCCTACAACGAGGTGGTGCGCAAGGCCCGCGGCGGCACGCTGGAGATCGCCGACTTCGAAGGGACTACCATCTCGCTCACCAACCCCGGAACGATCGGCACGATCGCCTCCGTGCCGCGGCTGATGCAGTCGCAGGGAACCATCATCGCCACCGGCCAGATCGACTATCCGGCCGAGTATTCGGCCACGGACCCTTCCGTCCTGGCCGACCTCGGCATCTCCAAGGTGATGACGATGACGTCGACCTACGACCATCGCATCATCCAGGGGGCGGAGTCGGGCGCCTTCCTGGCGCGCGTCCACGAGCTGCTCCTCGGCGCCGACGATTTCTACGAGATCATCTATCGCGATCTTCGCATCCCCTACGAGCCGGCCATCTGGGGCCGTGACCGCCATCGCCTCAACGCCACCGAGGACGAAAAGGTGGCGCGCGAGGCGGCGGTGCTGCAGATGATCAACGCCTACCGCGTGCGCGGTCACCTGCTGGCCGATCTCGATCCGCTCGAGTACGAGGTGAAGCGCCATCCCGAGCTCGATCCCGCCTTCTACGGCCTGACCATCTGGGACCTCGACCGCGAATTCGTCAGCGGCGGTCTGTGCGGCAAGCTGACGGCGAAGCTGCGCGACATCCTCGACACGCTGCGCGAGACCTACTGCGGCAAGCTCGGGCCGGAGTACATGCACATCAGCGAAACGGTGCAGAAGAAGTGGCTGCAGGATCGGATGGAGCCGGCGCGCAATCACCAGCCGCTCGACCTGGCCACGAAGCGCCGCATCCTGATGAAGCTCAACGACGCCGAGGCCTTCGAGAAGTTTCTGCACACGAAGTACGTCGGCCACAAAAGGTTTTCATTGGAAGGCGCCGAGACGACCATCCCGATGCTCGACTACATCTTCAACGAGGCCACGCAGGATGGCGTCACCGAGGCAGTGATCGGCATGGCCCATCGCGGACGGCTCAACGTGCTGGCGAACATCCTCGGCAAGTCGTACGAGAAGATCTTCCACGAGTTCGAAGGGGACGTCGATCCGAACACGACCCAGGGCTCGGGCGATGTGAAGTACCACCTCGGCGCGGACGGCATCCACCAGACGCCGGACGGCTCGCACATGAAGCTGACCCTGGCGTCGAATCCCAGCCATCTCGAGGCGGTCGATCCGATCGTGGAAGGGATGGTGCACGCCAAGCAGAAGCTGATCGGCGACAACAAACGCGCCTGGGTCCTTCCGGTGCTCATCCACGGCGACGCCGCCTTCGCCGGACAGGGCGTCGTGGCGGAGACGCTGAACCTCTCGCAACTCCCCGGCTACCGCACCGGCGGGACGATTCACCTCGTCATCAACAATCAGATCGGCTTCACCACCGGGCCGGAATCGGCACGATCGTCTGTCTACGCGACGGACGTCGCCAAGATGGTGCAGGCGCCGATCTTCCACGTGAATGGCGACGACCCCGAGGCCTGCATCCGCGCGGTCAAGCTGGCGTACGACTTCCGCCAGCAGTTTCACAAAGACGTCGTCATCGACATGCTCTGCTACCGGCGGCACGGCCACAACGAGGGCGACGAACCGTCGCTCACGCAGCCGAAGATGTACAAGTCGATCAAGGAGCACCGTTCGGTGCGCAAGGTCTACACGGAGACACTGCTGCGCAAAGGCGACATCGATCCGAAGGAAGCGGAGTCGTGGCTCGATAACTTCCAGACCAAACTGCAGGAGGCGTTCGACCGGACGCGCGAAGACAACGAGCCGCCGTCGACGACGAATGCACGCGGTGCGCTCTGGACCGATGAGGAGATCACCGGCTTCCAGAACCAGCCGTCGCCCGATACGTCGGTGCCGCGCGGCGGGCTCGACGCGGTCGGCCAGGCGCTGACGGCGATCCCTTCCGATCTCTCGCTCCACCCGAAGCTCAAGCCGATCATCACCAAGCGCAAAGCGATGGCCGAGGGGCGCGAGCCGATCGACTGGGCCTTCGCGGAGTTGCTGGCCTTCGGCACGCTGATGACCGACGGCTATCGCGTGCGGCTCTCCGGCCAGGACTCCGGCCGCGGAACCTTCTCGTCGCGCCACGCCATTCTGTTCGACTACCTGACCGGCAAGGGCTACGTGCCGTTGAATGCACTGGCAGGCGCGACGGATAGCACGCCGATCGACTTCGCCGTCTACGACTCCAACCTCAGCGAGTACGGCGTCCTCGGATTCGAGTACGGCTTCTCGGTGGCCGATCCTGGAACGCTGGTGTTGTGGGAAGCGCAGTTCGGCGATTTTGTAAATGGAGGCCAGATCGTCATCGACCAGTTCATCTCCTCGGCCGAGGAGAAGTGGAGCCAGCACAGCGGCCTGGTGCTGCTGCTGCCGCATGGCTACGAGGGACAGGGACCGGAGCATTCATCCGCCCGCCTGGAGCGCTTCCTGACGCTCTGCGCCGAGGGGAACATGCAGGTGGTCTATCCGACCACGCCCGCGCAGCATTTCCACGCGTTGCGGCGGCAGATGAAGAACGATCCCCGCAAGCCGCTGATCGTGATGACGCCAAAGTCGCTGCTGCGCCACCCGCAGGCAATGTCATCGATCGGCGAGCTGACAACGGGCCGCTTCGAGCCGGTGCTGATCGATGCCGCCTCCGACCCTTCGAACGTGAAACGCATCGTTCTGACGAGCGGCAAGGTCTACTACGACCTCGCCGCCGCGCGCGGAAAATCCAACGCCAACATCCCGCTGATCCGACTCGAGCAGTTCTACCCATTCCCGCAAGCGATGCTGGCCGCGGCGATTGGTCAGTACCCGAACGCCACCGAGATCGTCTGGACCCAGGACGAGCCCCGCAACATGGGCGCCTGGCCCTTCCTCCACGAACGCCTCGCCGCCCTCGCCGACACGCGGACGCTCCGCTACGTCGGTCGACCAATCAGCGCATCACCGGCGACGGGATCGCATCATCGCCACGAGGAGCAGCAGGTGGCGTTGGTGAAGGCGGCGCTGGAATGAGGCAAAAAAACCATTCCACCACAGAGGCACAGAGAAAGCAAGGATGAAGGCGGAAGGGTGAAGAATGAATCAGCGCGTTCATCCTTCCGCCTTCATCCTTGCTTTCTCTGTGATCTCTGTGTCTCTGTGGTTAAATCGCCTTCGTACCCTACCCCAACGCCGCCTCGATCCTCTCCTCCAGATCGTGAATGGCGGCTTCGAGATCGGGTAGCAGTTCGCCGGCGCGGGCGAAATCGGAGGCTTTGCCGGCGCGCTCTAACTGCACCGCGGTGGCGATGGCCTCGGGGACGTCGAAGTTGCTGACGGCGCCTTTGAGCGTGTGCGCGGTCTGGAAGAGCGCTTCGCCGTCGCGGGCGGTGATGGCGTCGCGGAGGGCGGCCAGCAAACGGGGGATCTGCATGGCGAAGGCGTCGCGGACGCGGGCCAGGAGGCGGACGTTGCCGCCGACGGCATCGAGGATGGCGTCGGCCGGGCCGGCGGGAGCGGGAGAGGCCGCCATCACGCCGGTCACCTCGCGGATGACGGCGCCGAGGGACGACTGCGTGGCGGGCTTGGTCAGCACGGCGTCGAAGCCGGCGTCGATGCAACGATCGCGGTCTTCGCGCGTCGAGTGCGCCGTCACCGCGACGATCGGCGTGCGTATCCCGCGCTCCGTGGTCCGGTAGCGCCGCACGACTTCCAGCCCGTCGATCCCCGGCATCTGCACATCGAGCAGGACCACGTCGAACCTTCTCCGGGCCAGGATTTCGAGGGCCTCGTCGCCGCTCTCGGCTCCCGTGACGAAGTGGCCCAGCCGCCGCACGGCCTCGGCCGCGAATTCCTGATTGACGACGTTGTCGTCGACGACGAGCACGCGCAGCGGCCGGGCGATCTCCGGGCGGCGCTCGAGCGTGTAGGTCATCGTCCGCTCGGTAACGCCGAGGGCCACACCGATGGCATCGAGCAACTCGCGCTCGCCGACCGGCCGCGTCACCACCAGGCCGGCGTGATACGACGGCGCCAGCGGCGAAGTGATGCGCACCACCGGCACCGGCGGCATCCAGGGCGTGGTCGCCAGGATGTTGGCGTCGGCGACGACGCACGCGTACGCCGCGCGGATCGACGGCTGCAGCGCGCGGTCGAGCGTCGCGTACGACTCCGGCACCATGCCGTGCGCGCGCAGCGTCCCGGCCAGGATGGCCCGCGTCGTCGCGTTCGGCTCGATCAGAAGAACCCGAGTTCCGGACAGCGCCGTTTCCCACTCCGGCGGCGGCGCCGTTCCGACCGGCTCGCACGGCATCGGCAGGACGAAGCGGAACGTGCTCCCCTTCCCCTGTTCGCTTTCGAACGTCACCACGCCACCCATCGCCTCCAGCAGCCGCGACACGATGGCCAGGCCGAGGCCGGAGCCGCCGTAGCGCCGCGAGTGCGAGGAATCGGCCTGGGCGAACGGATCGAAGATCAGGTGGCGTCGCGACGGATCGATCCCGACTCCCGTATCGCGAACCTCGAACCCGATCGTGACGCGGTCGATCGACATCACTTCGCAGGAGACGCGGACGACCACTTCGCCGCGGTTGGTGAATTTGAGGGCGTTGCCGACCAGGTTGACCACGATCTGCCGGATGCGCAGCGGGTCGCCCCACAACCGATCGGGCACCTCGGGTGACACGGCAAAGGCGAGCGTGAGTCCTCTCTCCGCCGCGGTGATCCCGAGAGTCTTGAGCGTGTCGGTGATCAGTTGCCGCACCGAGAAATAGACCGGCTCCAGCTCCAGGCGGCGCGCTTCGATCTTGGAGAAGTCGAGGATGTCGCCGATCGTGGCCAGCAGCGTCTCGGCGGAGCGCCGGGCCATCTCGAGCTGGCGCGCGCGCTCGATCGACGTCTCCGTGTCGATGGCGAGCTGCAGCATCCCGATGATGCCGTGCAGCGGCGTGCGCATCTCGTGCGACATGTTCGCCAGGAACTCGCTCTTGGCCGCGCTGGCCTCTTCGGCGCGCCGCCGCGAAGCGCCCAACTCGACCGATTGCGCCTCGAGCTTGCGGATCAGCTCACGCGACATGCGGATGACGTTCCCCAGATGAACGCGCCTCGCGTCGACACCGCGCGACGCCAGGGCGATGTAGAGCCCACCGGCGAAGACGAAGGCGATCTTCGCCAGAGCGATCCCGTCGGGCACCGGCCGGCCGTCGACGGTGACGACCCAGAGCAGCATCAAGGCGTAGCAGAAGGTGCCGAACATCACGAAGCCGAGCGCGCGGCGGAAACGTACCTGCGCCTGATCGGCGACATGAAGGAAGAGAATGAAAAAGAGCCAGCTCCGCTCGGCACCCGAGTAGTAGACAGCCAGCGTCCAGATGGGGAGGTCAAGGACGAGAAAGGCCAGGCTGAGATCGGCCTTCGCGCGCCCGAACAACATCACCAGCAGGGGCCACGAAACAGCGCAATAGGCGGCCAGGATGATCGTGACGCGCAGCCAGCCGGCATTCGACGCCGTCTGCAACAGGAATCGATTGTTCAGGTAGACGCCGAGGGAAAGAAAAGCCGAGCCGAGCAGACGAAGGAGAGGAATCTCGACCGTAGCGATCTTGTGCGCGCGCGCGCGCTTCCGCCGCTCGCCATCCTCGGCGCGCATGACGAAATCGTTGCTGAAATCGTTATTCACCGGAGAGACTGTACGCGCTCTCGCCGCTGCAGGATGGCCCGGACGCGCGGAAGAAGGCTCTCTTTCCGGATCGGTTTGCGCAGAAAACCGGCCGCGCCAAGCTCGAGGCTGCGCGCCTCGACCTCCGCCCCGGCCACTCCGGTGATGAAGACGGCCGGCGTTTCCATCCCCTTCTTCATCATGATCTCGAAGAGCTGGAGGCCGTTCAGCGTGGGGACGTTCACGTCGAGGACGATGAGATCGAACTCGCGGCGGCCGAGCTCGAGAAGAGCGTCCCCTCCATCGCTGGTCACGACGACCTCATACCCCGCCTCGGTCAGAAATCCCTCGACGAGCGCGGAGGAGACGGCATCATCCTCGACCAGGAGGATCAGCACCGGCCCGTCGAGCGCTTTGTGAAAAGCGTCGCGCGGCGCGGGAGACTTCTCCAGCTCGGCGAGGATCTCTTCGCGCAACCGCTCGGTCTCGGCGCTCGGCAAGCGGTTGAACTGCCGCTCGAGGATGTCGGCACACTCCTGATAACGGCGGAGCGCGGAGTCGGGCCGTCCCTGTTCGAGCTGCAAGCGCATCAGGGCGCGATGAACGACTTCCTGCGTCGGATCGAGCGCCAGGAGCCTGCTGGCCGTATCGGTGGCGTTCTCCCACCAGCCGGCCTTGATCTGTGCGGCCAGCAGCTTGCCGAGCACCGCCAGCGCTTCGCGCCAGTAGTGGAGGCGGCGCTCCGAGACCCAGGCCTCGAAGTCGGGGACGTCGCTGTCAAAGCCTTCGAGGAGGTTCCCGCGATAAATCTCCGCCGCGGCGCGGACGGCGTTCAGCGAGCCGTTTGCCGCCAGCAGATCGAAGCGGGCCACGTCGACCTCCACCGCGCGAGGATTGAATCGCAGCGTATCGCCCGAGCCGATGAGGACGTCCGGCGCGGCGAAGCGAAGCGCATAGCGAAGGTCACGTCCGAGGGCGGCCGGATTATCGCCGCCGAAGAGCTCCACGAAATCGCGCAAGGGCGAGGGAGCATCGAGATGCAGGGCCATCCAGGCCAGCGTGGTGTGCGTCCGCCGGCTGCCGAGCGCAAGCGTATTGCCACGATGATCGGTGGCCGAGAATTCGCCGAACAGACGAACCTTGAACGAGGACATGAGTATCGGACCGGCGTGAAGAGTACCACGGCCGAGTTTATTAAGGAAGGCCGTAGTGCGGGGGAGGGGGTTTGCGGGGTCTCGCGGTTGCGCGGTCTCGCGGTTGCTGAGTTGCTGGGTTGCTGGGTTGCTGAGTCGAGGCGGGTTCAGCCGAAGCAACCTTGCAACCCTGCAACCTAGCAACCGACCCCACCGCGAGACCGCGCAACCCCGAGACCGCGTAACCCCAGCATGGAACACGCTTTGCTCAACACGCCCGGCGGAGGTTGACGTATGAAGAAAGCATTGGCATCACTCGTTCTTTCCGCGGCACTGGTCTCGGCCATCGGTTGTTCGAACTGGAACCGGGCCACTCCGGGACCGCTCGACAATACGGCGATCGAGGAAGAGATCCGCAAAAACCTTCTTGGGGACCACATCACGGGACTGCAGATCGAAGTCCACGACGGCATGGTCACGCTGAACGGCCATGGAAGCGCGGCCGACCGTCAGAAGGCGTATGACGACGCCGTCAAGGTCAATGGCGTGAAGAGCGTTACGAATAACATCACCGTACCGTAAAGCGAGCGCAGCGCCGGCACTTTGCCGGCGCTCCTTTCGAGAAGTTCTGCAATCTTTCTCTTGCCATCCACGTTGTCGCGCCGCGAATGCACAACCAGCGAATTGTCATCACCGGCGTCGGCGCGCTCAGCCCGAATGGCGTCGGCCGCGAGAACTATTTTGCGGCGTTGAAGGCGGGACGCTCCGGCGTCCGCACCATCACGCAGTTCGACGCGTCATCGCTTCCGTCGCGCGTGGCCGGAGAGGTTGATTTCGATCCTGCCCTCTGGGTCGACGTGAAAAACATGAAGCACGTCTCGCGGGTCGTGCCGATGGTGATCGCCGCGACGGATGAGGCGCTGAAAGATGCGAAGCTCGATCCGTCAGCCGTCGATCTGGAGACCCGCCGCAACATCGGCGTGATGCTTGGTTCCGGCGGCGGCGCGGTCGAGTTCAGCGAGCGGATGTACGAGCTCTGGTTCGACGACCACGAGAAGCAGGCGTCGATCTACTCCGTCCCCTCGGGCACGATCGGCACCATCGCCTCGGAGATCTCGATGGCCTACGACCTCCACGGCTTCTCGCACCTGATCTCCACCGGCTGCACGTCGTCGACCGATGCCATCGGCTACGCCTACCGCAACCTGAAGCTCGGCGTCATCGACTACATCGTCTGCGGCGGCGGGGATGCGACGATCACCGAAGCGATCATGACCGGCTTCTGCATCATGCGCATCGTCGCCAACACGCGGAACGACGCGCCGGAGTCGGCCTCGCGGCCGTTCTCGCGCGATCGCGACGGATTCGTGCTCTCCGAGGGGGCGTGGATGTTCGTCATGGAGCGCGAGGAGACGGCGAAAGCGCGCGGCGCGCAGATCTACGCCGAGGTGGCCGGATACGGCTCGACCTGCGACGCCTACCACCGTGTGCGCCTCGATGAGTCGGGCGAAGAGCCGGCGCGGGCGATGACGCTGGCGATGAAGGATGCCGGGATCGATCCGAGCGAGATCGGCTATCTCAATTACCATGGCACCTCGACCGATCTCAACGACCGCATCGAGACGCGCGCCGTCAAGCTGGCCTTCGGAGATCACGCCAGACTGCTCCCCGGCTCGGCGACGAAGTCGATGATCGGACATCCCCAGGGAGCCTGCGGTTCCGCGGGCGTGGCCGCGACGCTGATGGCGATCCGCGACGGCATTCTCCCACCGACGATCAATCTCGATACCCCCGATCCCGAGTGCGATCTCGACTACATCCCCGACCTCGGCCGGCGCACCCGCATCGACGCTGCTGTCTGCAACACGATCGCATTCGGCTCGAAGAACTCGGCACTGGTGTTGAAGAGGTATGACTGATTCGGGGTTGCGCGGTCTCGCGGTTGCGGGGTCTCGCGGTGGGCGGGTTGCTCAGTTACTGGGTTGCTTGGTTGCTGTGCGAGGCAGCCTCACGTTGCAACCCAGCAACCCAACACCGCGAGACCCCGCAACCGCGAGACTGCGAGACCGCGTAATCCACTAATCTACCGCCCGCATGCGCACACTGGTCATCTGCTTCTTCGCCGCCGAGGATGGATCGCCTGTCGAAGGGAGCGCGTCGCTGCTGGCCGGCCGATGGCGCACCACGGTCGACGCGAAACAGAAACCGATTCACGGCGGCCCCGAGGTCCGCTTCGAGATCGGAGACGACACCGTCGTCAATGAAGCGCTGATCACCTCTCCGCGGCGCTTCCAGCGTTTCGTCCCCTGGCCGAAGTCGGATGTGCTCGACGTCCGGCTGGAGAAAGCGGGCGAGCTGATCATCGCCGCCAATCACGATGCCCCACGATTCGTGAAGGTGCACGCCACGGGAGACCAGGACGTCCCCGACTTTCTGCGCGCCCTCGGCAAGGACTTTCATCCGCTCCGCTGCGGGCATTCGATCAACTGCGCGCGCCTGCTCCCGGGGCCGTATGCCATCGACGTTTTCGATGATGCGAAGAAGCCGCTGACGCAGCTCGCCGTCGACCTGCCAGCGTGGCGGACGACCTTCGTCGAGGTGCCATGAAGCGCGTCATCACTCCCGAACTGCTCGACCAGCATGACGCGCCGCGCGAGGCCATGGAGCGCTCGCTCCGCGACCTGCGCCGGTTCAACCGCTGGGCCGGCGGAACGTCGACCTATCTCCGCCTGGTCCGCCGTTTCGCTCCCGGCGCGAAGATCGTGGTCGACCTCGGCGCCGGTACCGCCGATCTGCTCGAGGCACTGCCCGACCGCGTGATGACGATCGCGGTCGACATGAACATCAAGCATCTCGCCTACCAGCGCGGCCGCTCCCGCGCGCTGCGCGTGGTGGCCGATGCCATGCGGCTGCCCTTCCGCGACGCATCGGTCGATATCGTCACCTCGTCGCACTTCTTCCACCACTTCGAGCCGGAGGAAAACGCGACGATTCTCCGCGGGGCGCTGCGCATCGCCCGCATCGGAGCAATGGCCAGCGACACGCGCCGCCACATCCTCCCCTTCATTTTCACCTGGCTGCTGGGAAAACTGCATCTCGTCGGCCGCATCACCGCGTATGACGCTCCCGCGTCCGTCGCCCGCGGCTACACCTCGGATGAGGCGCGCGCCATCGGCGAGAAGACGGGCGCAGGGCGTGTGGAGGTGGTGAACATGATGCCGTTCCGGTTTGGATTGCTGCTGTGGAAAGCGTAGACCGAGCGATGTGGAGTTGTGCCAACGGTTCGTTCTCGGCACTACCTCCAATCGAGAGCCCTTCTCCCCCAGCGCTTTTCAGCTGGGGGAGAAGGTGCCGAAGGCGGATGAGGGGGCGTTTCACGAGGACGTCAGGCGGTCACGAGCCGAATGCAGACATTGATGCGACTCCTTCAATCGGTACCGGACCAGCGTCGGTAGATCGCGCCTATCGCGTAAACGCCCCCCTCATCCGCCTTCGGCACCTTCTCCCCCCGCAAAAAAACCGCGGGGGGAGAAGGACTCTCGACGAAAGGGCGTGGCGAGAAGCGAAGCAATACGGTGAATCGACATGACCTCTCTCACCGTCGATGTCGCCATCGTAGGGGCCGGCCCCGGCGGGTCGACGCTGGCCGCGCTTCTGGCCCGGCGCGGCTATTCGGTCGCGCTGATCGACAGGGATGATTTTCCGCGCGACAAGTTATGCGGCGAGTTTCTGTCGTACGACGCGATGCCGATCGCCGAGGCGCTCGGCATCGACCTCGGCGACGCGCCGTACATCGAGCACTGCCGCGTCGTGGGACGTGGACGCACGTATGCCTTCGACTTTCCGCATCCCGCCCGCGGCGTGTCACGCGTGTTTCTCGATGATGCCCTCCATCGCTGCGCCGTCGCCGCCGGTGTGCAGGCGGTCACGGCGATGGCGACGGCGGTCTCGCGTGACGGCGTCACGCTCGAGAACGGCATCGTCCGCGCGCGGGTGGTGGCGGGGGCGTGGGGACGGTGGGGACGTTTCGACCAGCAGCTCGAACGCGCCTTCGTCCGCGACCGCTCGCATCGTAATTTCGGATTCAAGCGGCATTACCGCGGCGAGGGGACGAATGGCGTCATCGAGCTCTACTCGTTCGCAAACGGTTACCTCGGCGTGAGTGACGTCGAGGGCGGCATCACGAACATCTGCGGGCTGGTGCACGCCCGCCGGCTGCAGGGACACAAGGGCAAATGGGATTCCTTTGTGGAAGAGATCCGCGCCGAGGAGAAGCCGCTCGAAGCTATGTACGCGAGGTATGAGCCGGCACAGGATGGCTTCCTCTCCTCCGAGCCGGTGATCTTTCGCTCGCGGTCGGCGGTCGAGGAGGGGATCTTCATGATCGGCGACGCCTCGGGAGTCATCGATCCGCTGACCGGCAACGGGATGGCCATGGCCCTGCAGTCGGCGCTGGTGGCCGCGCCGTTCATCGCCGAGGCGCTCAATGATGGCGACCGCAAACGGAGCGAGGATGGTTATCGCAACCGGCACGCGGAGCTTTTCAATCATCGCATCGCCTGGAGCCGCCGCGTAGCGTTCCTGCTGTCGCGCCCCGCCCTGCTCGACGCCGCATTGCGCCTCCGTTTCCGTGCGGCAGGACCGTTCTTTCTGCGGAAGACGAGGGCGGATCGGGATGCGATTGCGAGGATGGTTGCGGGGTAGCGCGGTTGCGAGGTCTCGCGGTGGGCTTGCGAGATCACACGTCAGAAGGCGGAAACACCCCGAGACCGCGTAACCCCGCGACCCCGCAACCGCTAATTCCTGCTCGGATCCCCATCGTGCCGGAACGGCGCGAGGAACTGCATGCTCTCGATGCGGTTCTGCAGCTCGTCGGCGACTTCCGCGGCGCGGGTGACGATGTCGTCCACCTCCAGGAGGCGCTGCTTTTCGGCGACGTCGAGGGTGAGCGACATGATCAGGGCGTTCGTCAGCGCCTCCAGTCCCACCGTCTCGATCTCCGGCACCTCCACCTGCTCGGGGAAGTGCCGGAGGTATTGCTGCGACAGCTCGGCCAGCCATATGCGCTGCGCGTAGGCCTCGGCCGGGTCGCGCTCGACCTGCGGACTGGCGACGGCCCGCACCGTGCGATACGGCTCGCTCGACACTTCGCCAATGATCTGAAAGCGGGACTCGCCGTAGAAGACGATGTTGTAGCGGCCGTCGTCGAGCATCACCGTCTGCTCGATCCGCCCCATCGTTCCGCAGGGATAGACGGACGGCGCGCCGAAATAATCGGCCTCCCATCCCGGGCGCAGAAGTGTGATGCCGAAGCGCTGGTCGTGCTCCACGACGTCGCTGATGAGCCGCCGGTAACGAGGCTCGAAGACGTGAAGCGGGATCCGGGTCTGCGGAAACAAGACGAGGTTCGGCAGCGGGAAGATCGGCAACAGAAACTCGGGGGCCGGCAATGCGGTCATGACTTCTTCTTGGACGCCGGGCCGACTTCGAAGGTTTTCTCGGCGGCAAGGTTTCCGCCCCAGTGTCCCTCAACGCGATACCGGCCGGGAGGCAGCTTCGCGGTCAGAGCGAACGTGGCGAGCTTGCCGCCGTTCATCTCCTTCTGGTCGGTGGAAATGATCTTCTCTCCCGCATACCAGACCGCGTTGGTCTTCAAGCCGACCGGCGAGTCGCCGAGCCGCAGCGTGAAATAGACGGTCTGGCCGGGCTCGAAGTGATCCGTCTCCTGCGACACCGCGCCGTCCGGACCGAGCTGCGCACCGAGAAGCGCCTTCTCGATCGGCGCACGCGGATGGATGAGGTCCCGCTCCTTCTTACGGGCCTCGTTCTCAGGAATGATGGTCGTGACGACCTTCCGCGACGCGGAACCGGTGACAGGTTCACGCGGGCGGCAGGCGGCGAGCGAACAGGCGCAGAGAAGAACGGCGATGGCCTTGCGCATCAGAGAGATTCTACGGCATCAGGGAATGAAGATCGTGTCGTGAGGCGCGGAGCGCTCCCACTCCGGCCGTCCGGCCGTGTAGTAGTAGAGCGAAACTGACTTGCGCGACGTGCCGGCCGGAGAGGTGAGCGGATGCGGATGGCCGTGAAACGACGTGTCGGTCGTGGAGAAGATCACCGTCCGGTTGAAGAGCGGCAGGATCTTCTCGCGGCAGGTGGACTGGTCGCGATCCCACAGCTCGAGGTGGCCGCCGTAGTCATCGCGCCACTCTTTGTTGAGATAAACGAGCATGTTCAGGCGGCGGTCGAGCTTCAGCTTCGGATGGACGTTGAAGTCCGCATGGACCTTGAGAAAGCCGCCGGGCTCGATCTGGTGCAGACCCCCGCCGCCGAAGTAGGGATCCGGAATCAGCCCTTCGATGCCCGTGAGCGCCTCCAGCCACAGCAGCATCTCGAAGGAGTTCATGTCGTCGAGAAAGTCACGGATCGTGTTCGAGATGGTGCTGGTCTCGTGGTAATAGCCGAGCTTCTTCTCCATCGGCGAGTCGAACGAGCGCCAGCGCATCCCTTCCGGCCCCGGGAAGTCGCGCAGGACGGCGTCGAGCGCGGCATCATCGAACAAACCATCGAGGACGATGTGCGGGAAGGGCTCCGCCGCCGCGTAACGGTCGCGGAACGGAAGGGCGTCGTAATGAAGTCTCAGCGGTGCCATGCGAGGTCCGGATGATGCACGAAATCGAGCGTCAGCTCCGGCGAGTAGGTCGTCCATCCTGTCGGCGAGTCGTAGCGGATGCGCAGTCCCAGTCCGGGGATGCCCCGCTCGAGGTTGAGGGCATCGCGGCGCGGGATCTCAAATGCCTGCACGCCGTTGCCGAGGATCGCGGAGTAGCGGCCGGCGGCGTACGGTCCCAGATCCCAATAGAGCGCGGGATTGCGGTAATGGAACGTCGCTGAGAGCGGCGCGTTGCGAAGCGAGTGACAGAACCGCGCCGCAAGGCCGGCAATGTGCGGCGTGACTTCAACGATGCCATGCCCCTCGTACTCGTAGACACGCTTCCCACCGCCCCCGCCGTTGCAGAGGAAGATGTCGTCGTAGAACCAATCGCCCGCCGGTCTTGCGAAGTGGACCGTCTTCAGCCACTTCACCTCACCCATCGCCGCGGGCGGGGTCAGCGGCCGGCGCAGGAGCGCGTCGGGAGGCATGTCGTAAAAAAAGAAGTGTGCCTCGACCGACATACGCCGGCGGAGCGGAAACTCGTGGCGCCACTCCTGCCGGTTTGCGGCGATGGCCAGGACCGGCGCGACGACGAGCAGCACCGCGGCCACACGGCCGCGGCGCCGCGCCGTCGCGGCCGCGAACGCCACCGACCACGCCAGCCACGGCACGACCACATAACGGCGATTGACCTCTTTCGCCAGCGGCAGCATCGGCACGCCGGCGACCAGAATGGCAGCGATGAGAAGAGCAATCGTCCGCCGGTTCCGCACGCCGGCGATGATCGTCAGCGTCATGACCGCCACGAGGGCCAATCCGATGGCCGCGCCGGTTCCCGCGGCCCCCTGCACGATGCGCCAGGGCAGCGTCGCCAGGAGCCGCGGCCACTCCGCGGCATCGATCTTCCAGCCATACGCGCCGAAAAACGTCCCGATGACGGCGCGGCGCCAGGCAAAGTAAGCGACCGCAATCACACCATGGGCAACCACGAATCGCACGCGCGTCCGCAAATCGCGCAGCGGCAGCGCGATCAGAAGCAGCGGCAGCGGGATGGCCACCTCTTTCGCCAGCATCGCCAGGAGATAGCAGCCGGCCGAAAGAACCGTGACCAGCCAGCTCATTCGCCGCAGAGCGACGACGTACGCGATGACGGCAAGGGCGCAGAACGAGATCGCCAGATAGTAATGAACCGTCGAGATCTGCGTGACGACCGAGCAGAGCGGCGGGCCGGCAGCGAAAATCGCCGCGGCGGCGATCGCTCGCCAGTGATCCAGAAACTGCCGGACTGCCGCGTAGACCAGGATCGTCGTCACGCAGGCAACTGCGAGCTGCACGGCATACCAGGGCGGGGTACTAAACCCGAAGAGCTTCCACTGCGCGTCGAAGGCCATGATCAACAGCGGCGTAAAGAGCTGCTGCGGCCAGACGTGGCTGTCGACAAAGGGGGCGATGAAGGGATGCTCGAACATCGATCGCAGGATGTTGGCGTCGTCGTACGTCCACCAGAGACTGAAGATCTTGCGATAGAGGAGGACGTTGAGGCAGACCAGGGCTGCCGCGGAAGCGGCTTCGATGGCGATGGGGCGGCGGCGCGGTCCGTCGTCGTTCACGCACCTGTCCGCGCGAAGACGCAGTCGCGGCACATGAAGTCGTCCGGCGCGTCTTCGATGCCGTAGACCCATTTCCTCATGGTTGCCAGTTCCGGCCCTTCCAACACCTCGGCCACGGTGTTGGTGGTGAGGTCGCCGACGATGTAGCGCTCGTCGTAGTCCTCGCAGCAGAGAACGCATTGTCCGCGCGGCGTGATGTGGAGGTGTTGCAGAGGGCGCGACCCGATGTTGTCGCAGCCGGCCAGATGGCGCTTCGGCGCGTCCGGCTTGAGGCCGACGTCGAGCCATCCGGCGCGGTCCATCACCGCATGGTGCTCGACCGTGAAACGTGTTTCCTTGAAACGCTCGGCGATGGCCTCGAAGTCGGCATCGTGGACGGCGTCGCCCGTGCCGAGGACCACGATCTTCATCACATCGGCAAGCGGCCGCGACTTCACGTAATCGAGGTTGCGAAGGACCACGCCCAAGTGATCCTCGCCGCGGTCACGCGTGTAGCGATCGCGGTCGAGCGTCGAGAGATTGATGCAGATGTAGCGCAGCGGGCCCGCCTCGATGAGGGCATCGACCTTCCCCGGGGTCAGACCGGAGCCATTGCTCAGCACGGCCACCGGCAGCTTCGCCGCGAACAGCGTCTTGCAGAAATCGACGAAGCGGCGGTCGAGCGTCGGCTCGTTGTAGCTCTGCAGGAAGACGCTCTCCAGCGTGTCGCGATACGCGGTCAACTGATTGACGATCTTCTCGAAGAGCGCCACCGGCATGTCGAAGTCTTCGCGCGGAGCGATGGAGACCGGGCAGAAGTAGCACTTCTGGTTGCAGGCGGTCATCGTCTCCAGCGAGACGATCTTCAGCCGATGCAGGCGCGAGACGTCGCCGCGGACGAGCCAGCCGTCTTTCTCGAGCCGGTCATCCACTTCGCCGCCGTCGATCGCTCGCCGCAACGCTGCGTACTGCTCTTCACCAGCGACCAGCGTTCTGTCGGTCAGCGGGTTGTAGATCTTCTCCGCGTCGATGTGCAGAAACGGGTTGACCCGGAGATCCGTGGCGATTGCGGAAGACATGTCGGTCGAGAGTGTACGGCGGGGATGTGCGTGGCGTCTAAACCATCAAAACCCGCGCTGTCATCCCATCTGCGATTCATCTGCGTCATCTGCGGAGAAAGCCTTCATCCGCAGATGACGCAGATAAACGCAGATTAAGATGTCGCCCCATGTCGCCCGCCGTCCTCTTTCCGCGCTTTGATCATCCGGCGATCGAAGAACGCTACGCGAGCTGGCAGAGCCAGACGCTGCTGCGTGGGGGCGGTGCGGACGAATTCGTGATCTATGACACCGAAGAGCCGGCTTCGCTCGCCGTGGCGGCGCTCGACAGCGACCACGTCCTCGTCGTCACCGACCCCCTCCTCCTCCCCCCCGCCAAGCTGGTCACACGGCTGCGCGAGCTTCTCGTCCGCACCAGCAGCGTGGTGGCGGCGTTGCCGGTCAGCAACGAGGCCGAGAACAGCAGCCAGCGCCGGACGCCGCTGGCGCCCTACCTCACGCTGCGCGAGCTGCAGCAGATGACCGGCGAGATGCAGAGTCAGGGGGCGGATGGCGAGGTGGTCAAGTGGGATGGATCGGATCCCGGCGTCTATCTCTGCCGCACCACATTCCTCGAGGGAATCGACGACCCGCCGAAACATGCCCTGGCCGGCCGGGAAGTGGTCATCTCCCCCGCCGACTACGTCCATCGCTGGAGCTCGTTGCGCGGACAGACCCGAACCGACCTTCTGGCGCGCATCTCTCCCGACGCAAAGTCGATCCTCGAGTTCGGCTGCGGCGAAGCGCCCCTCGGCGCTGCCTTGAAAGCGCGGCAGAAGTGCCGCGTCGTCGGCATCGAGATCGATCCCCGCGCGGCGGCCGTGGCCAAAAAGCGGATCGATGACGTCTACTGCGGCGATGCGCGGGAGATCGTCGCCCTCATCCGGGAGAAATTCGACTGGATCATCGGCGGCGACATCGTCGAGCACCTCGACGAGCCGTGGTCGTTCCTGGCCGACCTGCGCAAGGTCTGTGCGCCGGGAGGGCACCTGCTGCTCAGCATCCCCAACGTCGCCAACGCCGCGGTGGTCAGCGATCTGATCCGCGGACGCTTCGATTACGTCTACATGGGCCTCACCTGCGTCGGACATCTGCGCTTCTTCACGAAACGGACGATCGAAGAGATGCTCTCCATCGCCGGTTGGACGGTGGCCGAGATCGTGCCGCAGGAGACCGTGGTCACCCGTGGCCGCGAAGAGCTGCTGGCCGCCCTGGCCGCCGCGCGCATGCCGCATTCGAAAGAAGATCTGATCCCCGCCGGTTACTACGTCGTCGCCCGAAACAATCCGACATGACAGATCGAACGTCCGAGTCCCTCCGCATCGCCTATCTGATGGAAGACACCGCCCTCTCGGGCGGCACCCGCGTCATGCTGGCGCAGGCCGATGCACTGATCGAGCGCGGCCATCACGTCCGCATCGTCACGAAAGGGCTGCCGCTCACGTGGCGCTCCTCGCGCGCCGAGTGGATCTACGTCGATGACTTCAACACCTACGACGCCCGCGGCGACGACTTCGTCATCGCCACCTTCTGGACGACGCTTGCCCCCGCTTGGACCATCGCGCCGGAGAAGGCGCTGCATCTCTGCCAGGGGTACGAAGGGGCATTCAACGCCTACCAGCCCATCCGGGCGGAGATCGACGCCGCCTACCGCCTGCCGATCCCGAAGCTGGTGGTGGCAAGGCAGTTGATCGAAATCTGCCGGCAGTTCACCGACAACGTCCGCTACGTCGGCCAGATCGTCGATGACGATTTCTTCCGCCCGAGAACGCCGCCGGAGAACGATCCGATGCGCGTCCTGCTCTGCGGTGAGTCGCAGGTCGATCTCAAAGGCATCGCCGACGGTTACGGCGCCGCGGCGCATGCACGGTGGTTCCACCAGCGCTTCGATCTCATCCGCGTCTCGCCGTGGGCGCCGTCGCGCGAGGAGCCATTGGATACGGTTCAGGAGTTTCACGTCGCGCTGAACACGCGTGAGATGACGAGGCTCGTGCACTCCTGCGACGTCCTCATCGCGCCGAATCATCGGGAGGAAGGCTTCGGCCTGCCTGCCGCCGAGGCCATGGCCTCGGGGATTCCGGTGATCATGACCGCCATTCCGTCCTATCAGTCGTTCGATGACAGGCGCGACTATGCCCTCTTCGCGCCGCAGGAAAATGCCGTCGAGCTCGGGGAAAAGCTGATCGAATTGTTGAGTGACGCCGATCTTCGCAATCGCCTGCGCGCCCGAGGCCGGGAGGTTGCGGAGCAGTGGCGGGCGGGACGGGTGGCGGAAAGGATCGAGATGCGGTTACGCGGTCTCGCGGTTGCGGGGTCTCGCGGGGCTTGAAGGTTGCAAGGTTGGTTGCTTGGTTGCTGAGTTGCTTGGTTGCTGAGTACATGAGCGGCCAAGCAACCCAGCAACCCAGCAACTCAGAAACCCAGTAACCCAGCAAGCAACCCAACCGCGAGACCGCGCAACCCCGAGACCCCGCAACCCCGTCCGCAACCCCGTCTTGTGAAAAGTTTCTCAAACCCATAACATCGCGGCCCGCTCATGGCGAACCTTCCTTACGACAGCTCCGGCTCCATCATCCAGCGCAAACGAGGCGGCCCTCCCGGCGAGGGCGCCGAAAAGGGGCTCATCACTCTTCCCGGTGAATCGGAGCGGGAGATCGAAGACCTAGCCGGCGGAACGTACCTGACCACGACCGTCGACACGATGGTCAACTGGGCGCGCGGCAATTCGCTCTGGCCGCTCCCCTTCGGCACCGCCTGCTGTGCCATCGAGTTCATGTCGATGGTCTCGTCGCACTACGACATCGCCCGCTTCGGCGCCGAGGTCGTCAGGTTCTCGCCGAGACAGGCCGACCTGATGATCGTGGCCGGCACGATCGTCGACAAGATGGCGCCCGTCCTCAAGAAGATCTACGAGCAGATGCCCGAGCCGCGCTACGTCATCGCCATGGGCGCCTGTGCCACCTCCGGCGGTTTCTATCGCGCCTACCACGTCGTCCAGGGAATCGACGAGATCATCCCCGTCGACATGTGGGTCCCCGGCTGTCCCCCGACCCCGGATGGATTGATGTATTCGATCCTGAAGTTGAAAGAGAAAATTCAGCGGGGGGAGGTTCGTCGGTGAGCGGTTTCGCGGTTACGCGGTTACGCGGTCTCGCGGCAACTGCCAAACCTACCCACCGCGAGACCGCGCAACCGCGCAACCCCGAAACCGCAACACCATGAGCACCCTGACCAGATTCTCCGCCATCCCCTACACCGGCCCGGCGCCGACCAATCGGAATCCGTACGTTCCGGTGGGGGCCGAGATCGCCGACGCGCGCGGCGAAGTCATCGCCGCGGCGCTGCAACATCCGGGCATGACCCCGGAGCTCGGCCAGGACATGCCGTCGTTCATCGTCGAGAAGGAACAGATCGTCGATGTGCTCCGGGCGCTGAAGGAGAGCGAAGAGCTCGCCTTCACGATGCCGCTCGATCTCTTCGCCGTCGACTATCCCGGACGCGAGAACAACCGGCAACCGACAACCGACAACCGACAACCACCCTCCGGCCGCTTCGACGTCATCTACCAGCTCTACTCGCTGAAGAACAACGAGCGCATCCGTCTCAAGGTCCGCGTGGCCGACGGCGAATCGATCGCCACCGGAACGCCCGTATTCAAGGGGCTGAACTGGTACGAACGGGAAGTATTCGATATGTACGGCGTCGTATTCGACGGACATCCGAACCTTCGCCGCATCCTCACCCACGAAGCGTTTCAGGGCCACGCGTTGCGGAAAGACTACGATCCCGCACAGCGCTGGATCCTCACCGAGAACGATGTGGCGAAGATCATTCCGAAGGTCGATCCGCGCTTCGAGAATGTCGACACCGATTACGAGCGCGTCACGCTGAACCTCGGACCCTCCCATCCGGCAACGCACGGAACTCTACGCATCGTAGTCACTCTTGACGGCGAGACCATCATCGGAGCCGATCAGGAGATCGGATACCTGCACCGCTGCTTCGAGAAGATGTCGGAGACGCACACGTACCAGCAGGTGATCCCGTACACCGACCGTCTCAACTATTGCTCGGCGATCATCAACAACGTCGGCTACTGCATGGCCGTGGAGAAGCTCCTCGGCATCGAGGTTCCGGCACGGGCGCAGCACGTCAGGCTGATGCTCTCGGAGTTCATGCGCATCGCCGATCACCTCGTCTGCATCGGCACGAACCTGGTCGACATGGGTGCGCTGACGAATTTCTGGTACCTCTTCCAGCCGCGCGAGGAGATCTACGGTCTGATCGAAGCGTGCTGCGGGGCGCGTCTGTTGCCGAGCTATACGCGCATCGGCGGACTGGCCGTCGACGTCCCTCCCGATTTTCTGCAGAAGTCGCAGCGCCTCGTCGACATGATGCCGAAGTTCATCAACGACGTGGAGAAGCTCGTCGACCGCAACAAGATCTTCCTCGACCGCGTGGTCGGCGTGGCCCCCATCAGCGCCGAGGACGCCATCAACTACGGATTTACCGGCCCGTGTCTGCGCGCCTGCGGCGTTCCCTTCGACGTCCGCAAGGCCACCCCATACCTCGGCTACGAGACCTATGACTTCGACGTTCCGATCGCCGAGGGCGGCGACACCTACGCGCGCTTCCTGGTGCGCATGGAGGAGATGCGGCAGTCGCTGCGCATCCTGCAGCAGGCCATCGAGCGTGGCCTCCCCGAGGGACCGGTCATCGTCGACAATCCCTACGTGGCTCTGCCGCCGAAGGAGAAGGTCTACAACGAGATGGAGTCGCTCATCTATCACTTCAAGCTGATTATGCACGGCATCCAGCCGCCGGTCGGCGAGACCTACTTCCAGGTCGAAGGGGGCAACGGGGAGCTCGGCTTCTACGTCGTCTCCGACGGCACGAAGAATCCGTACCGCGTCCGCTGCCGTCCACCCTGCTTCCAGATTTACTCGGCCTTCCCGGACATGATCATGGGACAGACGATCCCCGACGCCATCGCGGCCCTGGGGTCGCTCAACATCATCGCCGGAGAGTTGGACCACTGACCGATGCACCTGACACGCGTAAGACCCGGAGTCGTGAAAGTGGAGCGGACGCCGCTCACGGTGCTGGACCGTCTGTATCTCCCTGCCGTGATCGGCGGGATGCTGGTGACGATCCGCCACCTCCTGCACAATCTGTTCAATCTCAAACAACTGCCGACGATCTCGTACCCCGAGGTCAAGCGCGTCTACTCCGAACGCTTCCGCGGACGGCACATCCTCACCTCGCGCGAAGACGGCACCACCCGATGCGTGGCCTGCTACATGTGCTCGACGGCCTGTCCCGCCGAATGCATCACCATCCAGGCCGGCGAGGATGAGCGCACGCGCGAGAAGTTCCCGGTGCGCTACGAGATCGACCTGCTCCGCTGCGTCTTCTGCGGATACTGCGTCGATGCCTGCCCCGAGGACGCCATCTACATGACGCGCGACTACGAGATGGCCATCGACACGCGGGCGCGCTCGGTCGTCGGCCTGCGCGATCTGGTCGTCCCGCCGAACTTTCCGGTCGGTCCGATGGGCTGGCGGCCCTACTACGGCGCGATCGACAAGCGCGGTACAGCCGGCGGCACCGGCATCGGCCAGCAGCTTCGCAGCGCGCCGTTCGAAGACGATGCTCCGCCGAACCCGGAAGTGTTCCGCGGTGGAGACACGCAATAGCGTGACCGATGAAGCCGCTCCAGACCACGGTCGAAGAAGTTCTGCGCCAGGCGATTCAGTCCGAAGTCGAGACGCGTGTCTATTATCAGAAGCTGGCCGAGCGCGCGGGCAGCGCCGAGGTCCGCAAACGGCTGCTGCAGCTCGCGGACGGTGAGCTTGTCCATCGCGCGAAGATGGAGCGCAAGTATCGCGAGGAGATCGGCCAGCCCCCTCCCGCGCCGCTGCCGGTGACCATCGATCTGGCCTCCGACCTGGTCGATCTCGACCTGAGCCGTGCCCTGAAACAGGCTCTCGAGCGCGAGCGCGACTCGGAGAGCTACTACCGCTTCATGGCCGAGCGCGTGCCCGACACGAAACTCGGCGCACTCTTCATGGAGCTGGCCGAGATCGAATGGAAGCACAAGACCGACCTGCAGGCGGAGTACGACGCGAACGCCGGGCCGGACAGCTTCCTGCTGGATCTGTAGGCCGGCACGGCCGGACGTTCGTCACACTACGAGAATGTTTATTTGCAGTAGTATTCCGGTTGTGATTCGCTCCTTCCGTCTCCTTCCCGGTCTTCTTTTCCCTCTCTCGCTCTTCGCCGCCGGCCACGACGTTTCGGCCGTCCGCTACTCTCCGAACGATTCGTTCGTCGCCGGTCCCTCCATCGCCTTCAGCGGCAGCCGCTTTCTGACGTTCTGGGCGATGTCATCGCACATCTACGGGGCACTCTCCGATCCCGCCGCCGACACGATTCCCACGGCGTTTCCGGCAGTCCCTTTCGCGAACACGAGTCTGTTGCGTTTGACGGCTGCCGGCAGCGGTTACCTGGCAATCTGGAGTCAGCAGGGCAGCGCGCCGCCATCCCTCGGCACGTTCACTTCGGAAGGGGTGCTCGATCATCGAGCGCAGCTCGACGTCTCCACATTGATTGCGCCTCAACTGGCGTTCAACGGAAGCCACATTCTCGTCCTCGACCCACACCCGACCTTTCTTGGTGTGTCGCCGACGAATGATGTCTCTCTCTACGACCTCGGCGGCGTACTCGTGCGGCGGACTCCACTGCCCTATTCGGTCGGAGACACGTACGCGGTCACGGCCGTGGGAAACGACTTCGCGGTAGTCACGGCCGGGAGGTCGGGCATCAATGAATGGCGCGTGACGAACGACGGGACGATCGTTTCAACGATGCAGATCGAGCCGCCACCGCCAAATCCGTCGTTTCCGGTGTACAACGTCGCGGTCGCTTCGAAGGACGGCCGCATCGCAATCGCGTGGTGGCAATTGCAAGTGGGGACGGTGTCATCGGCGGTCATCGAGGGGGACGGCAGCGTCACACGGCTGTCTCTTCCGAACGGAGGCGTGCCGCCGGCATCCGGTCTGGCCATCCTGCCGGCCGGCACCGGCTTCGTCGTCGTGTGGAATGTGCGGCCATCGCCTCCTGACAATCCCGCGGTTCTTGCACTGCGCCTCAGCCTCGACGGATCGCTTCTCGACGCACGGCCGGTCAGCCTCGGAGCCGGCACGTTCAGTGCCGCGGCATCGTCGCCCAACGCGATCGAAGCCACGCTCAACCTTCCTTCCTCTGCCCTGACAACGGTCATCGCGACGGTTGACGCGAACGGCATCTCGCCGCGTCCGGCGACCCCAACCGCGATGACGCCTGCACGTCAGTTGCTGCCAGCCGTGACGGGGAACGGCTCCGGCTTCACCACCGCATGGCTGGAACAATCGGCAGGATTCAGAGGCATCGTCGCAGGACGTGTCAGTCATGACGGAGAGCCGCTGGACGGTTCCGGCACCACACTCGGGCTGAATTCCATCTCCTCGCCGGTGATCGCCCACAGCTCTTCCGAGGCGCTCGTCGTCTGGGACACGATCGACAGCGTCGTTGCGGCACGGTTGTCTCCGTCCGGCAAACTGCTCGACGCCACACCCATTCTCATCTCCAAACAGTCCCCAGGCTCGCTTGCGGTGGCATGGAACGGCAGCCGCTACTTCGTCGTGTGGACCAACGGCCTCCAACTGTTCGGTGCATTCGTCGGACCTGACGGTGCGGTGACCAGTCCGAAGGCGCTCAGCGGCAACCCGATCGCCCCGACAATCCTCTCCGCGCCGGATCTGGCCTGGGACGGCCGGCAGTTCATCGTCGTATTCGGCGAAGTGACGTACGAGGTGTTCTGCTCCGCGTGTGCGCCCCCGCCTGCCGATCACGTCCGCATCATGCGCGTCTCCGCAACCGGCGATGTGATCGACACGGTGCCGGTGCGTGTTCCCGGCCTGCATATCCGCGCTCACGTGGCTTCGAGCGGCGTGGAATCGCTGATCGCACTCGACAGCGGCACCGATTCATCGACCGTGGTCGTGCACGGCGAAGACGGCGCTCTACACCTCGATCCCGAGGTGCCTCTCTTTCATTGGTTCCACAACGTAGCCAGCGATGTCGCGTGGAACGGTTCCGCGTACGTCGTCGGCTGGCAGTACGCGCCCTCGCTGTCGTTAAGTGCCACCGGCCGGCTCGGCGCCGCTCGAGTAAGCCGATCGGGCGTTCCGCTCGATTCATTCTTCACACCCGCCGCCGGCCCGCCCGACATCATCACGCAGTCCACGGTGCCGTCGGTAGCCGCGAACGATGCCGGCGACACCGCCTTGGTCATCTCCGAAATGGCGCCCCCCTCGTATGCTTCCAGGGCGCGCCTCTACCTGATGTCGGAGATGGCGCCAATGCCGCCAGCACCTCCGGCACCGCGGAACGTCATCAGTTCGTTCGGCGGCAGCACGACACTCATCGAATGGCAGAGCGAAGCCGGAGCGGATGGATTTCTGATCGAACGATCGGTCGACTTCGGCAAGACGTGGTCCCCCTTCTTGGTGACCGGCGACGTCCGCAGCGCCACCATCAATGCCGCAATCGGCAACCAGTTTCGGGTCAGCGCGTTTGGGCCAGGAGGGTTGTCCGCCGGAACGATCACGAGCGTCGGCAGCCCGCAACGGCATCGCGCCTCACACTAATAATGACCCGGACTCTCCAGCTTCTCGTCGCTCTTCTGTCGACTCTCTCGCTCTTCGGCGCCGGCCACGACGTTTCGGCCGTTCGCTTCGTGCCGAGCGATTCGTTCGGCGGCGTTCCGTCGCTCGCGGCCAATGGGAATCGCTTCCTGGCACTCTGGCCGATGTCGTTTCAAATCCAGGGCGTGCTTTCGGATCCCACCAGCGACACGATTCCAGCAGCGTTCACGGCCGTCACTTCCGCAAACACGGGCACGTTGCGGCTGACCGCCGCCGGCAGCGGTTACGTGGCCATCTGGAATCAACAGGGCGTGACACCAGCCATCGGCACGTTCACCTCGGACGCCGTGCTCCAACGCCGCGCGCAACTCGATGTCGCCGCGTTGAGCTCTCCCCGTCTGGCCTCCAACGGAAGCCGCCTCCTCGTCGTCGATCAGTTGCCGAGCTTTATTGTGTCCCCGGCAACGACTGACGTATCCGTCTACGACCTCGGTGGGACGCTGGTGCGCCGGTTCCCGCTGCCCGTGGCCCTCGGAGATGCCTACGCGGTCACGTCAATCGGAGACGATTTCGTGGTGGTGACCGCCGGAAGATCGGGGATCAATGAATGGCGCGTGGCCAATGACGGGACGATTCGCTCGATGCTGCAGATCGAGCCGCCGGCAGCCAATCCCTTCCTGTCGGTCTTCAGCATCGCCGTAGCGTCGAAGAACGGCCGCATCGCCGTCGCCTGGCCGCAACTGCAGGTGGGGACGGTGTCCTCGGCCGTCATCGATGCGAACGGCGGCATCGCCCGGCTTACTCTTCCGAACGGCACCTCGCCACCGATCGGCACCATGACCGTTCTACCGGTCGATAGCGGCTTCGTCGTCGTCTGGAACGGGCAGCCGTCACCGCCGGACCTGCCCGCGGTATTCGCCCTCCGGCTCAACGACGATGGAACGCTGATCGACGCGCGGCCAACCGACATTGGCAGGGGAGCATTCAGCAACTCGGCATCGTCGGGCAAGGCCATCGAGCTCGTTTTCGCCACGCCACCCTTTGGCTCGTCGACGATCATCGCCACGGTCGACGCGGACGGCATCTCGCCCCGTACGGCGACACCGACCGCGATGACGCCTGTACGCCAGTTGCTTCCGGTAGTGGCGGCAAACGGCTCGGGATTCACGCCCGCGTGGCTGGAGCAAACAGCCGGATTGCGAAGTGTCGTCGCCGGCCGCGTCAGCAGCGACGGTCAACCTCTCGACGGCTCAGGCCTTCCGCTCGATCAGAAGTTCCCCTCCTCTCCCGCGATCGCCAGCGGCGTCTCGCAAACGCTGGTCGTTTGGGGTAATACCGACGGCGTCGTCGCCGAACGCTTGACTCCGTCCGGCGGTGTGCTCGATACCACGCCGATTTCGATCGCCAAACCGGCTCACGCAAGTTCGCTTGCCGTGGCCTGGACCGGCAGCCGCCACTTCATCGTGTGGACAGACGGTATCCAGTTCTTTGGGGCGTTCCTGGGGCCGGACGGTGTCGCGACGGCCCCGAGGCCGCTCGGCGTTCAGGCGGCGCCGCTGAACTACGCCTCCGGGCTGGATATGGCCTGGGACGGCCGGCAGTTCATCGTCGTCTACGCCGAAGTCTCGTACGCGGGCGTGGAATGCGGCGAGTGTCCTCTGGTTCCCGACCACGTGCGGATCCTTCGCGTTTCCGCCACTGGCGATGCCATCGACGTCATGCCGATACGGATTCCCGGCGTTCATCTCCGCGCTCATGTGGCGTCGAGCGGATCGGAATCGCTGCTCGCGCTCGACAACACATCGGACACGGCCGACACGTCGGCGATGATCGTTACCGAGGAATTTGGGTATCTGAAGCTCGGTCCGGAAGTTCCCGTCTTCCACTGGTTCTCCAACATCGGCAGCGATGTCGTCTGGAACGGCTTCGAATACATCATCGGCTGGCGATATCCACAATCGCGGAATGATGCCGGCTGGCTCGGTGCGACCCGGATCAGCCGTTCGGGAGTGCCACTCGCTTCGTTCTTCACACCCGGCGATGGTCCCGTGGACCTCGACGCGGGACCGCCCGTGCCATCGATCGCCGCGAACGATGGTGGTGACGCAGCGTTCGTCATCTCCGAAGTGGCACCGCCGTCGTATGTTTCCAGAGCACGTCTCTACCTGATGTCGGAGATGGCGCCGATGACGCCAGCTCCGCCTGCGCCGCGGAACGTCATGAGCGTTTTCGGCGGCGGTACGACGCTCATCGAATGGCAGAGCGACGGAACCCCCAACGGGTTCCTGTTGGAAATCTCGCCCGACTTTGGCAAGACCTGGTTTCCGATTGCGGTGACCACCGACGTGCGCAGCAGGACGATCCAGCAGGTTCAGGTGGGCACGCAGATTCGCGTCAGCGCCTTCGGCCCGGGAGGCCTCTCGGCCGGGACGATCACGAGCGTCGGCAGCCCTCAGAGACGGCATGCACAGCGCCCATAAAACAACAGGCGGTTGGAAGCGACACGCTTCCAACCGCCTGATTGCTCTCTCTCACACAACACGCTTCCGGAGGAGGTTGCGTCCTGTATGTCCCAGTCCGAGTCAGTGTAGAGACGCGACATCAGCCAGCCGTCGCCCGGATGTGAAATCCGAATAAGACTCGGTGGTTTGGAGGCCGGGACGTGAGCAGCCGCTCAACCGGGCGTGATTCGTTCGTCAACGGCCGCGGCGTCGCCGCCGCGCGGCCTGCTGAGGCACGAGCGCACGGACTGGCGAAGCCGGCGCGGCAGTACCGGCTTCGGCAGCGTGTCGTGCACCGCGGGAAAGAGAGAGCGGATCTCGCGGATGTCCAGGCCGGTGACGACGATGATGCAGCCGAGCATGTGTGGCCGCTCGCTCCGCAGCGACTCCATCACCTCGATCCCGCTCATCTTCGGCAGAATGATGTCGAGAAGGACGACGTCGTATCGGTGAGTGAGGAGCCGCGCCAGCGCTTCCTCCCCGTCGTCAGCCAGCTCGACGTCGCAATCGAGGGATTCGAGCAACTGCGCGAGCAGAGTGCGCGTAACGGCTTCATCTTCGACGATCAGTGCTTTCGGACGCATCGCAGTCATTATGCAGCAAGTTCGCCGCCATAAAGGTGGCCGCAAGGCCGATGGCGTGGGTCAGGTTCCGGCGCTCCGTCGTTCCCGACGATGCCCGGGGCTTCAGCGAGTGATCACCGTCCGCGATCCATTCGATCCGGATTCGCGGCGAAAGACGGTAGCCGGCGACGTCATCGCGCGTTCCGAACGGATCGCGCTCTCCCTGCAGGACCAGCATCGGCGTAGCCAGTTTTTCGAGATGGGCCGTGCGCACCTTGGACGGCTGGCCGGGCGGATGGAAGGGATATCCGAAACAGACCACGCCGTGGACGTGCAGTTCGTCGGCGACGAGCGTGGCCATCCGGCCGCCCATCGATTTGCCTCCGATGAAGAGCCGCTCCCCGCCCCCAAGTTTCGCAACAACGTCACGCCACGCGTTCAGCAGCACCGGCTCCCGGTCGGGCGCGCCGCGTTTTCCGCCCGTTCGCCGCGCCGCCATATACGGAAACTCGAATCGGACCACCCGAATCCCGCGCTCGCCGAGCTCGCGCGCGACCGTGTTCATGAACGGCGTATCCATCGCCCCACCCGCTCCGTGGGCGAAAACATACGTCTGTTCCGCGGCGTCTGGACCGTCGGTCAGAAACATCTGCGCCAAGCTTACAATCACTTCATGCGTTCGTGTCTGCTTGCCGTCACTCTGCTCGCCGCCGTCACCGCCCTGGCCGCTCCCCCGCCGAAGATGCTCGCTCCCGCCACCATCCCCCATCCGATGGCGATGTATCTGAGCGAGCTCTCAAAAGAGGGCAAGCAGCAGGTGACGTTCCGCGCCGCCGCCATCGGCACCCGCTTCTTCCTCGAGGAGCCCGCCGGCGTGACGGTCTACACATACGACGAGACCGTGGGCTATCGGAAGGAGGCGTTCCTCAAGGGGTCCACGCTGGCGAAGGCGATGAAGAAGTACAAGTAGGCGCGCTTCGCGAAGCCGCAGGCAACGCGCCCAGCGATGCATTTCTCACACGCTCACTTGAATTGTCCCTCAGGAGCCTTGCCACTCCCTTCGTCGAGAGCCCTTCTCCCCCCGCGGTTTCTTGCGGGGGGAGAAGGTGGCGAAGCCGGATGAGGGGGGCGCTTTACGAGATATGCGCGATTTACCGACGCTGGTCCGAGAGCGCTCGAAGGCGCGCGAATAACGTCCTCGTGAAACGCCCCCTGCTCTGAAGATCGGTTTTGGGGTAGGTGGAAGCAAGGTACACGACGACTGTACGTTCAAGAATGAACGTCCAAACGAGCATCGAGCGCCTCTCGGAATGACGCTTGGCTCAGGTGTGA